>Ga0209317_1000170_pt1 | contig 88222 bp, 103 predicted proteins | sample RifGroB2_FD_183994 | JGI IMG/M metagenome (GOLD analysis project Ga0209317, IMG submission 183994) | Soil microbial communities from Rifle, Colorado, USA - Groundwater B2 (SPAdes) (version 2) | ecosystem: Environmental > Terrestrial > Soil > Unclassified | place: Rifle, Colorado | collected... | reverse complement strand
ATCTTGAAATCATAATCTTCCGTTTCGAGGTCGAAAACAATCCTCGCGGTAGCGGCATCGAACTGTCCCGCCCTTATTCCTTTCAGCACCTTTCCGCCCACCGCGATATTTGCCTGCAATCCCTTTGCGAGTTTCGCGTTCTTGATATCGAAAAAGAGCCTTTCGGGATTCGACAGTTTATTTTTACTGAACTCCGCAGGTCCGGAAAGGTCGATAACTACCCGTATATACTCGGTCGTTGACCAGTGCCTGATCGCGCGAATCTCGATGGTGTCTTCGGAATTACTTACGGAAGGAAATAACGATAGAAGACAAAAGATAGAAAACAGAAAGAAGAAAAATGGAAAAATGGAGCAGCGCTCCGGTATTCCAATATTCCTACATTCCGACTTATGTTCAAATCGCCTGAACAGCCTTTACCTCCGGTATCTCTTTCTTCATCGTCGTCTCCACCCAATTTTTCATTGTCAGGGTGGACATGGGGCATGTGCCGCACGCGCCCATAAGCCTTACATATACTATATCGTCTTTTACGTCGATAAATTCAATATCGCCGCCCTCGGTTTTCAGTCCGACCCTTATTTTATCCAGAACTTGTTCAACACGTTCTCTGGTTACCATATGCCGCCTCCGATTCGTATCCCTTAAATCATAGCTAATGATTAATAATTTATCAAGGGGTTGTCTCCCCTTCTTTCTTCCAGTACGGGTTGGATAAATCTTCAAATGCGGTGATTGCCGCGATTGCGCCCTGCCCGACAGCGGTCGCAATCTGCTTTACGCCGCCCGTGACATCTCCTGCGGCATAGACCATCTCCATCGATGTGCGCTGCTTATTGTCGGCTTTTATATAACCTTCTGCGTCAACAGCAAGATTCAGCATCTTCGCTGTCCCGTTATTCGGCACATATCCTATTGCGACAAACACCGCGTCCACCTCAAGGACTTTTATTGAATTATCTTTCATGTTCCGGAGCCTGACTCCGTGAACCTCGTTCTTGCCTATTATCTCTTTTACAACGTAATTCCAGTGAATGGGAATTTTATTGTCGGTCAGGCTCTTTTGTAAAAACTGCTCCGCCCTCAATTTGTCTTTCCTGTGAACCATTGATACCTTTGCGCCGATGCTGTGCAGATAAAGCGTATCCGTAGCCGCGGTATTTCCGCCTCCGACAACTATTACCCTTTTGCCGTCCTTATAAAAATATCCGTCGCAGGTGGCGCAGTAACTAACTCCCCTGCCCGCAAGATGTTTTTCTCCGGGCGCGTCGAGTTTCTTATGCTCCGCGCCGGTGGCGATAATGATTCCCTTTACATGATATATCTTTCTGTTGGTCTTTATCTCGAATACCTCACCGGTCTTTTTTATATCGATAACATCCTCTCCTTCGAATATATGCGAATACTGAAGTGCCTGCTGATACATAATATCCACGAGAGTCTTTCCGGCTATCTGCGTGAATCCCGGATAGTTCTCCACAACAGGGGTAACGAGCACCTGCCCTCCTACTGCAGCCTTTTCGAGTATTACCGTCTTCAAGCCGCTTCTTCCCGCGTATATGCCGGCCGTGAGTCCCGCGGGGCCTCCCCCGATGATCGCGACATCAACCTCTACTTTTTCTCCTTCCTTTGGAGCGAATATTTTCTCTACGGACGAGACGGCAAAAAGCTCTTCGACAAATATCTCCGCGGGTTTAAGCCCCGTGCCTATCGGAACATTATCGACAACCGTGAAGGGAACGGTAACGATGTGATATTTGTCCATGTAATCCTTATTTTCATACATCTCTATGACCTCGGCGGTTATGAGATCCGGCAGCGCAATGGCGGCAGAAACGGCATTTAATGCCTGCTGCGGGCAATAAGGGCAGGTCGGAGACACAAGAACCTGAATGAGCCTCGGCTCTTTTAATTCATACAATCTCTTTACGGCAGGTCCCGAAAGGATTGTGCCTCCTGTCGAGGCAAGCATTATGGACATTATCAAAGTGCGGGCCTCTTCGCCCATAGGAGCGCCTATCAGGCTTATCCTGTATTTATCGGGACTTATAAGAATAGTCGGGAATCTTGTTATGCCTTTCTTTTTTGCGGCATCGCTTCCCGCCTTATAGAACTTAACGTCGATCCTGTCGCTGAGTTCTGCAATCCCCTTTAAGAACTCCAACGTAAACGCGCTGAACTGGTCGTTATCTTTAATGAAAACTTCCATTAAGACATTATCCTGAAGGTCTTTGAACGTATTCCTCAAAACCTGCTTGGTCTCTTCAGGGAGAATATTGCCTAACTCTTTATCCATTCTTCTTCTCCTGCTCCTATAATTTATAAAAATTATAACATTTGGGTATAATCTTATCCATGCATAAAGCAGGCTTTATTTATGACGACATATTTCTGAAACACGAAACGCCCGACCGGCATCCGGAAACAAGCGAAAGATTGATCAGCATCTTAAACCATCTTAAAAATTCAGACTTATGGAATAAGCTAATACATATCAAGCCGCGCAAGGCAGGCTATGAAGACATTGCCCTCGCACATACGAATGCTTACATCGAAAAAATTAAAAGCTTCGGCGTCGGTTATCTCGACGGCGATACCTACATGTCAGAGGGCAGCCTCGAAACCGCATTGTACGCGGCAGGCGCGGTAATAGAGGCGATTGACAGATGTAAATCGGGTGAGATAGAAAGGGCATTCTGCGCTGTGCGGCCTCCCGGACATCACGCGGAGGCGGACAGGGCAATGGGTTTCTGCATATTCAATAATGTCGCAGTCGGTGCGAGATACGCGCAGAAAATAGGATATGAAAAAGTATTCATCATAGATTTCGATGTGCATCACGGAAACGGCACTCAGCATATATTTGAAAGTGACGATACCGTATTTTATTTCAGCACGCATCAATATCCGCATTATCCCGGAACAGGAAAAGAATCGGAAAAAGGCATAGGCAGGGGAGAAGGATTTACTTACAATGTAACTATGCGGGCAGGCTCCGGCGATAAAGACTATCTCCATGTCTATCACGACATACTTCCGGGACTTATAAAAAACTTCAATCCCGGTTTAATCCTCGTATCCGCGGGGTATGACATCCGCACAGAAGATCCCCTATCTTCGATCAGGATTTCAAGCGAAGGCATTCACGGCATCGTACAAAACATCATGGCAAGCACAGACAAGCCTGTGATATTCGCGCTTGAAGGAGGCTATGACCTCGAAGCCCTTGGAGAGTCTGTGAGGATTACGGTTGAAGAAATGCAGCAGGATTAAATAAGGGGGAATTTATGATAAAACAAAAATCATCAACAAAGACTACACTTGAGGCTTTTCCGTTTTATGAGTTTCCGCAGCGGATTTGGAAATTCATTCGATACCCCTCCATTGTTGGCAATAAGATTAAAGACTCATCACTTATATATGCTTGGCGAGATTTTCTTGATTCTCTATTACTATTCTCTGGTTTCTTGATGTTTATAAAACATTTAATTCCTGGTCTATTTAAGATATAACTTTTCCCCCTAATTAACCCTGTTTATCTTGCTCTACTTTTAGCTATCCATACAATTATTTTTGGGTTTATATTGTCTTTTATTACTTCTCTTGTTCTTATCGCAAAGGAACCGCGTTTTCATCACCTTATTATTCATCAAACGCTGCATAGTTATGCAGTTGCAAACTTCATAATCATTGTAATATTTGCAATAGGAGTAAACCGAGCTTTAGTAACCGGCGATATTTTAAGAGCAACTAATTCCATAGACCTTTGGGTAGGCGGCTTATTTGGAGCATCTGCCTTATATTTGATCTGGCGGCTCTTAGCAAAACCCTTATGGCATTATATAGCACGATACTATAACAAAACTTTCTCTTTTGTTTTACTTATTATAGTTATTGTGGTGACATTATGGATAAACAAACATGCGTCATTTGGTTTCGGTAACTTAATCATTAATAAATCAGAGTTCTGCAAACAGCTATATGAAATTAAACGCAAGTCAGACGAAATTCCTCCATCGGTAGACGCAGAGTGCTTTATTGGCAAATGTATGGAATCTAATCCTAAAAAATGAAAATGTAATACAAAAATGAATCTGGTTTCAATGAATCTTTGACTTCTCTATTAATATGGGTTATTATAGCTATAACAATCCGCATTAGAAGGAGGCCTTTCATGAGAACTATTCAGATGACCTTAGATGACGACTTGGTAGAAACAGTTGACATAGTTGTAAAAAAACTCAAGACAACCCGTTCCGCTTTTACCAGAAAGGCGTTAAAGAATGCTATCAAGCAGGTAAACATCAGCATGCTTGAAAAAAAGCATAGAAAGGGATATGAGCGTCATCCTGTCGGCAAGACTGAATTCAGCGCTTGGGAATCCGAGCATGAGTGGGGTGATTAATGAAGCGTGGAGAGGTAAGATGGTACAAATTTCAAAGCCCCGACAAAAAGCGACCTGTGGTTATTTTAACCAGAGATTCTATACTCGAATACCTAAGCGAAGTTACGATAGCGCCTATAACTTCAACCATAAGAGATATTCCAAGCGAAGTAATTTTATCTCGACAGGATGGCATGAGTAATAACTGCGCTCTCAACTGCGACCACATACAGACTGTTTCAAAATCGAAAATCGGATCATTGATTACTACTTTATCAAAAGAAAAACTGAACGAGCTCAGTAAGGCAATAAGTTTCGCGTTAAATTTTTAATTTCACTAACCCTTACTTATCCTTAAATTGACAGAGAATCATACCCTCTCATATACTATCCGCTATATATTTCAATAGGAGGGCTAATCATGAATTTCGGACTTAAAAACAGGCTTTCAAAGATATTTAATCCAAAGACAGGAAAGACGGTCATGTTAGCGGTTGACCACGGATATTTTCAAGGGCCTACAACAGGCTTAAAGGACATGAAAAATATCACTCCGCTTATACCGAATGCGGACTGCTTATTCGTCACAAGGGGAATTTTAAGAAACTGCATAGACCCTAAAATTGAAACTTCAATATGTTTAAGGGTATCCGGCGGTCCGAGCATCCTGGGCGAATTGTCCAATGAAGATATTATCGTGTCAATGGAAGAAGCGATAAGACTCAATGCGTCAGGAGTCGGCATGTCCATATTTGTAGGCGCAGGCAATGAAGACCGGACAATATCGAATTTAGGAAGCCTCGTGAATAAGGCCGAAAGATACGGAATGCCTGTTCTTGCCATAACTGCTGTGGGCAAGGAAATGGTAAGAGATGCAAGGTATTTAGGCCTTGCATGCAGAATGGCCGCTGAGATAGGAGCGCACATTGTTAAGACATATTACTGCGATGATTTTCATAAAGTGGTTGAGGGCTGTCCTGTTCCGATTGTGATAGCCGGAGGCAAGAAGCTGCCTGAGATGGATGCCCTGAAGATGACGGAAGGCGCAATCAAGGCAGGCGCAAGGGGCGTTGATATGGGAAGGAATATATTCCAGAGCGACAGCCCCATAGGCATGATCAAGGCTGTAAGGGCAATTGTGCATAAAGGCGCGACCGCTCAAGAGGGATTTGAGATATATCAAAAGAGCAAAAAATCATCCGGCGCAGAAACGGCTGATGCAGGAATGGAAAAGGTATAAGTTGAAGGTAGCGGTTTATTACAGCAATGACGATGTAAGGCTTGAAGAACGGCCTGTTCCGCGCATAAACGACGGAGAGATTTTAGTCAAAATGATGGCGTCCGGGATCTGCGGCACGGATGTAATGCAGTGGTACAGGCAAAAGAAAGCCCCGCGTGTTCTTGGTCATGAAATGGCAGGCGAGATTGTCGAGGTCGGTAAAGATTTAAACAATTTAAACAGTTTGAACGGTTTAAACTGTTCTTTTAAGGTCGGCGACAGGGTTTTCGTGTCGCATCATGTCCCTTGCTACAACTGCCGTTATTGCGCTAACGGCGATTATACCGCATGCGAAGCGCTTCACACAGGGAATTACGAACCGGGAGGATTTTCAGAATACATAAGGATCCCTGTTGAAAATGTTAAATACGGAACGCTCCTTCTCCCCGACAATGTGAGTTACGAAGAGGCCGCTATGATAGAGCCTCTCGCGTGCGTGGTGCTCGGACAAAACCGTATCGGGATAAAAAAGGATCAAACAGTCCTTGTGATAGGCTCCGGCATGTCGGGGCTGATGCACATTCAGATGGCTAAATCAAAGGGAGCTAAGGTCATCGCAACCGACATTAACAAATACAGGCTGGACAAGGCTTTGGAGTTCGGGGCAGATTATGTTTTTAACGCGAATGAGTATTCGGCGGAAAACCTTAAAGAGATTAATACTGGAAATCTTGCGGAGCATGTCATTGTGTGCGCCGGAGCGAAAAAAGCGGTTGACGATGCAGTATCTTCCGTGGACAGAAAAGGCAAAATACTTTTCTTCGCAGTGCCGGAAGGAGACATAAACATACCTTCGACAAGGTTTTGGAGAGACGAGATAACCGTAACATTTTCATACGGCGCCGGGCCGGATGATCTCAAGGCTGCTATGGAGATGATCCGGAGCGGAGCTATTAATGCAAAGAAAATGATATCTCACACGATCCCTCTTTCCGATATACAAAAGGGATTCAAACTGGTCTCCGAAGCAAAAGATTCGTTAAAGGTCGTGATCATCCCTGATTAGCAAACAATTGAAAATATTCTTTTCAGGCATAGGCGGAAGCGGAATGTCCGCGATAGCGGCATTCATGGCCGACAAAGGCCATGTCGTTTTCGGCTCGGACAGGGCATTCGACAAAAACCCGGATCATCCCGCATTCAAGACATTAAAGACAAAAGGTATTATTATCGCGCCTCAGGACGGAAGCGGCATTAATAAGTCTTTCGATTTTGCCGTATTCAGCACTGCCGTTGAGCCGGACCAGCCCGAATATCTGAAGTCAAAGTCGCTCGGCATCCCCATAAAAACAAGACCCGAATATCTTGCGGAGATCGTATCGGAATTCAAAACAATAGCGGTCGCGGGCACAAGCGGGAAATCAACAACCTCCGGCATGCTGGCGTTTTTAATGAAACGGCTCGGACTGGAGCCGAACTTTATCGGAGGCGGAAGGGTAAAACAATTCAGGACAGAAACGAATCCCGGGAATTCAATAACAGGAAACTCGGACATTTTGGTTATCGAGGCGTGCGAGTCAGACGGCACTATCGTTAATTACAAACCCGAGCATTCCATAATCCTGAATCTCGATTTAGACCACCACTCCATAGAAAAGACTGCCGGAATGTTTGAGGCATTTATAAAAAACACATCAGGCGGAATAATCCTCAATGCAGATGACGACGGCCTTGAAAAAATCATCTCAAACAACACCGTTACATTTTCGATTGATAACCGCTCGGACTTCAAGGCAGCAGACATTGAATATAAGCCCTTCGGCACTGACTTCTCGCTTAACGGCCAAAAATTCGGACTTTCTATCCCCGGCAGATATAATCTCTACAACGCGCTTTCATGCATAGCCATGCTCTCAGAAACGGGCGTCGGGCTTAAAGATATAAGCGGAGTTCTGCACGAATTCGCAGGGATAGAGAGGAGATTTGACATCCATCTCAGCGACGGCAAAAAACTTGTTATTGACGACTACGCCCACAATCCCCATAAAATAGCCGCTCTCATACAAACGGTAAAAAATCTCGGAGAAAGTATTTGTTACATATTCCAGCCCCACGGATTCGCGCCGACGCGGATGATGAAAAACGAATATATCGCCGCATTTGCGGAAAATCTCAGGGATACCGACCATCTGATTCTCCTTCCGATTTTTTATGCCGGAGGAACCGTTGCAAAAGATATTTCGAGCACTGACCTCGCTGACGGGATCAGGACAAAGGGGAAATCGGTCGAAGTAATAAATAGAAATGAAGTTTTAAAGAGACTGAATGAATGGAATAACTATATTGTTATGGGAGCGAGGGACGAGACATTGTCGGATTTCGCAAAAAAAATAGCAGATAAAATACGTAATCCCAAATAATGCATTTATAGGTTTAGGCATGGACAGCTAAATGCCTTTACAATTCGCATTTTTTTAAACAATCCAAGAGAGCTACGCGTATATTTTTTTATTGGATATGCTTATGGTGTGCTTCAATAAGGTGGCGAGATAAAGCCATTTGTCCGCCCATGCTAAACCTCTTGTTTTTTCATTACGTTTGGCCCGCCGCCTTTCACAGTATATATAATTATCAGCCCGACAATAAAAAATAAAGCAACGGATAAGATTGCCGGACGCTGACTGCCGAAGGTTGATGAGATAAAACCGAAAATAAGAGGGCCGATAACAGCCGATGATTTTCCTACGAAGGAATAAACTCCGAAGTATTCCGATTCCTGCCCTTGGGGAATAAACTGAGTATAAAACGCCCTGCTCGCAGCCTGAACAGTGCCGAGACCGAGACCGGCAATACATGCGATTATAAAGAAATGTCCTTTGTCATGAACAAAAAAAGCGGCAACCGATACGATAATCCATAAACATAAAGACATTAAAACTACCTTCTTAGGGCCCCAATAGTCGGTCGGCCTTGCCGTTAGAAAAGCGCCTATAAGGGCCGTCATCTGAACAATCAGATACATGCTTATTAATTCTTCGGGATTAAACTTGAGAGTGGTCGCGGCGAATATCCCCGAAAAGACAATGACCGTATTCACGCCGTCTTCATATATAAGATAGGCGCCGAGAAATTTTCTCTGTTCCTTGTTCGCCGATATCTTTTTTAATGTCTTCCATGTATATCTAAGCCCGTCCATTGCCGCGCGGTGAATTCTTGAACCGTTCCTTGAGTCCTTCGGCAAAGACAAAAACGCGGGTATCGAAAAAATCCCAAAGAACAGCGCGACCATAGGCCATACGCCGGTTATAAGCCCTTTATTTATTAAAAACAAGGCCAATAAAAGCGAGAATACCGAGCCCGCGTAACCTACACCGAAGCCCCATGCGGAAACCCTGCCCTGATGCGCGGGTTCGGCGATTTCGGGCAGAAACGAATTATAAAAGACGAGCCCTCCCTCCATCCCGATATTCGCGATCACGATAAGAGCAAACCCTTCCATGACCATTCCCTTGTGAAGGAAATAAAATGAAGATACCGAAGCTACGCACAACAAGGTATATAAAAAGAGCAGTCTCTTTCTTATCTTCGCGTAATCTGCTATTCCGCCGAGCAACGGAGAGGTCAGCGCTACAACGGCCATGCTCAATGCAATCGCCCTGCCCCACCAGAGATCGCCGAGGCCGGTTTCATTGCCGACTATCACATTGGCGTAATAAACCGGGAATATTACCGCCGCTATGACTGCGGAATAGCTCGAATTTGCAAAGTCGAACAGACACCATGAGAGGATTTTCTTATTCAAGAAAGGATCTCCGTCAAATCTAAGCTTCTTTCTTTAATAGGCGGTTAAAAATAAAGGTTTCAAAATCCCTTCGGCTGTCAACAACAGCCATTATATAAACTTCCGAATCTGTCAGCTTGTAAATTATCCTATAAGGACTATGGACTATTTCCCTGTAATTAACGACCTTCAATGCTTGCAATTCAGGGACTATCCTGTATCTTTCAGGGTTGTTTTTTAACAGAAAACACTTAGACTTAACGGCATTATAGACGGATACCGCCGACGATACCCTGTCTTTGGAAATATAATCCATTATATCTTCAAGGTCTAATGCCGCCATGCGCGTCCAGAATACCTTATAAGCTTTCATCCAAGATTGAATTTCTTTTCAAGCTTCCGGAAAAATTTCTCCTGCTCGATAATCTTTCCGTCCTTTATTTCGCTTTCACCCTGAGCAATTATCTTAAGAAGCAGAAGGGCATCTTTCTGTTTTTCATAGCTGTCAATATCCATTATCACCGCCCTCGCCTCTCCATTCTGCGTAATTACAATGGGACGCCTGTTCTCTCTGACGGTATTGATCAATTCGGAAGAACGGGTTTTCATATAAGTAATCGGCTTAATGTCTTCGGTCAATTTCATCCTGCCTCCTTTGTATAGGTATGATTTATAGTACTAAATTTAGCCCCACATGTCAATGCCATGCCGCGTTTTCACCGTATCCTCAGCGCTTAATACCTTATTCCTCATGATTCATTTTTATTTTCTTCTTTTTTCTTCTGCATTTCGATGTAATATTCGGGATATAATTTCTTTACGCATTCGGGGCATATGGAGTGGCTGAACTCGGCCTCGGAATGGGCGCTGATATAGCTTTCTAAATGGTTCCAATAGCCTTGATCGTCCCTTATCTTTTTGCACGACGCGCATATAGGCAGCAGCCCGCTCAATGCCTTTACATCGGCAAGCGCTTCTTCGAGCTGTTGATTTTTGATCTTAAGCTCGTCTTCGTAGCGTTTGCGTTCGCTAACATCCTCGGATATCAAGACAAAGCCTACAAGATTATTGTCATTATCGTACACGCCCGTAACGGTCGAGTCGATCCACTTAGTCTCTTCTCCTTTCTTTTGTTCTACAAAATATTTATATTGCCCTTCTTTCCTGACTATCTCTATCGCCCTCTCAAAGCGCGCGTTATCGACCTTCTCTTTTGTATGGATATCCATTACCGTTTTGCCTATAACCTCCGACGCTTTATAACCGAAAATCTTTTCCGCCATAGGGTTGTAATACTTAATGCGAAAATCACTATCGACAGCCGCAACCGCCACGTTGACCGAATGCAGGATATTATCGAGATAAACGGTTTTTTCCCTGAGCAGTTCTTCGGCCTGCCTTTTCAGCCTCTCGCGCGACTCTATGATTTCTTCCGTAAAAGTGCGGAACTGGTCTTCGAGGATGAGTATTTCATCGCCCTTAGGAGATGCTGTACGCTCGATGCCGAGTGCGTATTTGGAAAATCCGACGATACTTTCGGTCAGCATTCTTATATGCCTTGAGAAGTAATAACTGATAACTACAAAAGAGGCGACTAAAATTACGGTTATTACCAGCCTCATCAGCCGGGTGACCGTTATTATAGATTTGCTCATTTCGTCGAATTCTTTCTTAGGCATAAACGACAGGAGTTGAACGATAAGATCCGACGCTCCCCAATCGAAGAAAGACTTCCCGGTTACGACATACTCCCTTTCTATATCTTTAAACGCCGCGCCTTCGGGCAGGATGTCGGGCCTGTTGCTCGCGATAATGCGCGGATTATCCATCGTTACCAATGCCGTTATATTCGCCCCGCCCGCGCCGCCCTGAGAGGCCGTAAGAAAATCGCCGTCAAGCGGATTTGCTATCATAATGCCGGCAAGCGTCCGTCCTGCCGTATCCTTTATAAATTCGGATGTCAGAAGAAACGGCCTGCCGTCTATCAGGGTCATAAAACTCTGGTTATGGCTCAACTTCCTCAACATATCCGGGGTATTGAGGAGAGTATCCGGCACGGAACCGTGCCCCCCGTTATACGCCTCCATGATATTGCCTGCGCTGTCCATCAGAAAGGCATAGCGCACTTGCACGAATTTACGCATAACGGAGGCGTCAGGCAGCCACTCCGGCAATTCACGGTAATGTTTTATCCCGGATTTCCCGTCACGACTGCCTTTCCCGCTTGAAACATAATCGTAGAAATTTTTCTGAGAAACAATAAGCCGCGCCGCTTGATTGTATAGGCCCACGTGGTTGTCGAACCTTACCCTCGCATCCATCGCCATTTCATTTAGATGCTTTATTAGGAAATTATCGAATACCCTTTTGATGTACGGGCCTTGCACATTGTCCAGCGCAAGCCACAGGACGAAGCTCATCAATACGGTCAAGGCTATGATTTTGGGGGTTATCGGGATTTTTTTGAATATAACCCCGATACCGGATTTAATATTCTTTTTTTTAGCGCGGCTCTCCGACAAGTTCGTTCTCCTTGAATTTCCATCCTGCCTTTCTCAGGCGACTCTGCGAAACAAACCCGAAGCGGTCGGGATCAACCTTCTCGAATTCCTTTATCAGATACTCCACAAGTTTCCGCGCCTTTTGGTTTTCTACCCCTTTGCCTTCCCATGTTGTAATGTTATATACACGGTAGTACGGATATTTTCCTGAAGCAAGGGCATTGGAATTATTAGGACTGTAACCGTTGACCTTTAAAGCTTTAACCCGTCCTGTTTTCTTATATTTTTCGACCATGCTGAGTACTTCCCATCCTACAGCCTCTCTTGTTCCGGCGACCGTGGAGATCATATCGGGTATCGAGCCGACCTCCTGCATCCTCGGGCTGAACTGCTTGTCGTTGTCGAGCAGCAGCCTCCAATGCCCCGGCCTTGCAGGACAATGGAGCCTGCCTATGACCTTTATGTTCCAATCGGGCCCCGGCTTGCCGTCACGGTCTTTCAACTCGGACCACTTATACAGCTTACCCCCGAATATATTCCGCAATTGTTCGACAGAAACATTTTCTACCGGATTCAGATTATGAGCAAGGAAAGCAATGCCCACAATGCCGACTGTATGAAACTTCAGTCCGGGCAAGCGGTCTTCCTTGCCGGCAGGACAGCAGAAACCGCCTATGTCCAACGACTTGCGCGAAAGCATGCCCGCTGCAATCCCGCATGTCCCTTCCCTGTGTTTTATTTTGAGATTATTCTCTTTGGCGTATTTTTCTATGTGAGGAAGAAGGGTTTGATAAATATCCTGATCCATAAGCACAGCGATATCCGCGCCTTTTGCCCAATCTTCATATGCTATCGGTTTCTTCATCCACTCCGCAGGCATGGGAAATTTATACGACGGGTCGGTGAAGGCGTGGCTTCCCGGCTTCCCTCCCGCGCCGTGATCGCCCGATGCGGCGCCGCCGTATAAAAAAATAAATATGAATAAACATAAGACAAAAACCGGTTTATAAACGGCCTTATCGATGATATGCATAGCTCCCTCCCCTTTTTATAAATCATAAAGCCCCTGCAGGGTTTTTGCAAGGGCTTTATGACGTTTGTTTATAATTAGACTTACTATTCTTTAGGGGTTTCCAGAGACGCTGTGAAGGCTTCCTCTTTAAGCAGCCTTTCCCAGTTCTTGTTCACCTCTGCCTGAGCCGCTTTAAGCATCCATTCGTTCTCCGGCGCGAACATATGTTTGAACCTTCCCTGAGGCTTAAGAAAATCAACGAGCGGCTTCTTCTCTTTCGGCTTGACCGTAACCCTCGTTACTCCGTTCTCTATTTCATAAAGCGGCCAGTAGCATGTCTCTACCGCGAGCCTGCTCAAAAGGATGGAATCGTCGGTCCTCGACCTCCAGCCCCTGTTGCACGGAGCTATTATATTCATGAACTTCGGGCCCTTTATTTCGAGCGCCTTTCTCACTTTTTTCATCAAATCCGACCAACTGCTCGGCGACGCCTGCGCCGCATAAGGAATGCCGTGAGCGGCCATGATCTTTGTGAGGTCTTTCCTCTGCTGGAGTTTTCCGGGTATAACGCTTCCTGCCGGGCAGGTTGTGGTATCGGCTCCGAAAGGGGTCGCGCTCGAACGCTGTATGCCTGTGTTCATATACGCGCCGTTGTCGTAGCAGATATATATCATGTCGTGGCCTCTCTCCATAGCGCCCGAAAGGCTCTGAAAACCGATGTCGTATGTGCCGCCGTCGCCTCCGAACGCGATGAACTTTATCTCCTTGCTTAGCTTGCCCTGTTTTTTCAATGAACGATACATCGTCTCGACGCCGGAGATTGTGGCCGCAGCGTTTTCAAATGCGTTATGTATCCACGGGATCTTCCACGCGGTATATTCGGATATGCATGTGGAAACTTCGAGGCATCCGGTGGCGTTTGCCGCGATTATAGGATATTCGGACGCAAGAAGCACCATCTTGACGACCGTAGGAGCGCCGCAGCCGGAACACATCCTGTGGCCCGCCGTTAAAAGCACCTCTTTCCTTGAAAGCTCTTTTAAACTCAGTGGTGTCGCCATATTACTCCCTCACTCCGATATATTCTTTAAATGTTTTTACTTTTCCGGTCTTTGCGGTTTCCGCCAGCTCGTTCAACACGAGTTCCGCGTGTTCAGGCAGATAGTCCCTGCCGCCCAATCCGTATATCTTGTTTATCAGGATAGGCCTTTCTTTGTAAGGATACAGGCTCGCTGCGATGTCTGTGAAAAGCGGGCCGTAAGACGCTCCGAACGCATCGGCCCTGTCGAGCACGCAGACCGCCTTAAGATGCTTCAACGCCTCTCCCACCTCTTCGTAAGGGAACGGCCTGTAGAGCCTCGGCTTTAAAAGACCCGCCTTTATTCCTTTGTTTCTGAACTCATCTATGACATCCTTCGATGTTCCGGCGGCCGAATTCAAGATCACAAAGGCTATCTCGGCGTCTTCAAGCCTGTACGTCTCAAAGAGCCCGTATTTCCTGCCTGAAATCTTCTCGAAGTCTTTTGCCGTATCGAGAACTACCTTAGTCACCTTCGACATGACATCGGCATGAGCCCTTCTGAACTCCATGTAATAATCGGGAAGTATCAACGGGCCGTAGCTTACCGGATGCTCTATATCGAGGAGCGGATTTGTAGTTTTGAACTCCCCTGCGAAATTTTTGACCGCCTCGTCGTCGAGATACTCCATCCTCTCTATGGAATGGCTTATTATGAATCCGTCCATGCATGTCATTGCCGGAAGCCTTATGTCCAGGTGTTCGGCTATGCGGAAAGCCTGTATCGTATTATCGTAGGCCTCCTGAGCGTTTTCAGACCAGAGTTGTATCCATCCGCAGTCCCTCGCGCCCATTCCATCGGAGTGGTCTCCGTGAATGTTCAGAGGAGCGGAAAGCGCCCTGTTCACCAACGCCATAACGATTGGAAGCCTTGAACCGGAGGCGATGAAAAGGATTTCCCACATCAGCGCAAGCCCCTGTGACGACGTAGCGGTCATAACCCTGCCGCCGGCGGCCGATGCGCCTATGCAGGCGCTCATCGCGCTGTGTTCGCTCTCCACGAGTATCATCTCGGTCTTTACAAGCCCGTTTGACACGAAGCTTGTGAACCTCTGCATTATGTCCGTAGCAGGGGTTATAGGATATGCGGCGCTCACGTCCGGATTGACCTGCCTTAAGGCATTGGCAACCGCCTCATTTCCGGTAACGGCAACTATTTCCTGACCCATTATTTCCCCTCCTCTTCCATGACTATCGCCTTATTTCCCTTTTTACCGGGACATTCGAGCGCGCAGATACCGCAGCCCTTGCAGTAGTCGTAATCGAATTCCGCCCTCTTGCCGTCCTTAGCCTTAATAGCCATATCCGGGCAATAAATCCAGCAGAACATGCACTGGATGCAGTTTTCTTCTATCCATCTAGGTTTAAACGCCCTCCACGAGCCTGTCTTGAACTTTAACGCGCTGCCCGCTTCGGTTACGACAGCGCCCGGCTTAAGGTCTTTCCATCCTTTCAGTTTCATCCTTCCCTTACCTCCTCATAACCCCTCTTTACAGCCTCAAGGTTGCCGTCTATAATCTTCTGGGAAAATTTTTTCCCGAAGCTCTTTTTCACGTCCTCGAGCATCGCATCGAGGCTGACGATGCCGGAAACCTTTGCGAGCACCCCGACCATAGGAGAGTTCGGCAGCGGCCTCCCTATATTTTCGATGGCTATCTTTGTAGCGTCTACTGTAAAGACCCTTTGGGTAGGCTTAGCCTTCAATTTCTCCCTTAATTCCTTCGGATCCTTCGCGGAGTTAACGATAAAGATGGCGTCGTCCGGAGCGCCTTCCGTTACATCTATGCCGTCCAGCAGCGTCGCGTCTACAATCGCGACTATATTAGGCTTAAGCACAGGACAGTGCATCCTTAGTTCCTTCGAACTTACCCTGTTGTAAGCCCTCAGCGGAGCGCCCGACCTTTCGGGACCGTATTCCGGAAATGCCTGCACGTACCGCCCGCCGCTCAAACACGCGTCGGCAAAAACCTTTGCTGCGGTAACGGTGCCCTGGCCTCCCCTGCCGTGCCATCTTATCTCCAAAGTCTCAGCCATCTCTTCCCTCCTGATAATTTCTGAACGTAGGAATATTATTTTAGCGGGATTTCGACTTTTTATTCAATAGATTTAAGCCCTGATTAATAAAATTAATACCTAAGTTAAGCAATTCTAATCCGGAAATATATGTCGGGCGCTGCGAAAAGACTTTAAACGATTACGGATTTACTATCGCCTCTAATGCCTTTAAATTCACTATTACAATCCTGCCGTCTTTTTCGCCGATGTATCCCGATTTTTTGAACTTGCTCATGACCCTGATGGAAGTCTCCACCGTCGTGCCGACCATTTCGGCGATATCCTGCTTGGTTAGCCTCATGTTTATAACCGTCGTCTTATCCGCCTTCTTTTCGCCGGCCTTGTCGGCAAGTTTCATGAGAAGGGCGGCAATCCGCGACTCCACTCTTTCGAGGGCGATATTTTTCAGCGTATCGTGAAACTCCCTTATCCTGTCTCCTAAGTTGGCCGTTATGTCGTACATTACGTTGGGAAACCTGTCAATGATCTTAAGGAGATTAGGCCGCGACATCTTGATAATGCCTGAATCCTCCATCGCAACGGCGTTGGCCGGATACGGGAACCCCTTCAGAACCGCGAACCCTCCGAAAAAATCGGGCGGGGATATCAATTCGATTATTATCTCCCTGCCGTCTTGGGAGAGCTTAGTAATTTTCACTTTGCCGTTAAGGAGTATGTAAAACCAATCGGGGGGATCGCCTTCGGAGAATATTTCATGCTTCTTCTTAAAACTCTCTTCGATCAAATACGGCCGGATCTCTTTGATCTCGTCATCGCTGAGATTGGAAAAGATGGGTATTTTTTTCAGGTCTTTCAACTCATCGCTCATCAATCGTTATCCGTTGCCGAAAAAAAATAATCGGGGCGATCCGATTCGAACGGACGACCTCTCGCACCCCAAGCGAGTGCGCTATCCAGACTGCGCTACGCCCCGAAATGTTGACTAAGAATCTTCCTGAGCCTCTCTTTTACCGTATTCAACACGCTTGCGGCGTCGGATACGAGAGGCCCTCCTTTTTTATCTGTCGCCGTTTCGGTAATTTCTCCGGAAACGGCCGTTGTTTCTCCACATTCCACATTGCCGGTCAGCTTGCGCCTTACACCGTCAATAGTATACTTGTCCTCATAGAGCAATTTTTTGATCTGCAGTATCAGATCGACATCTTTCTTCGTGTAAACACGCTGGCCCGATTTGCTTTTTCTCGGGCTCAGAAACGGGAATTCCGTTTCCCAGTACCTGAGGACATAAGACTCAACGCCTACTACTCTGCTCACTTCTCCTATTTTATAGAAAAGCTTTTCGGGGAAAAGTCTAAGCGGCTGCGGCGATCCTAATGCGTCGTGCATTTTAACGCTCTCTACGTCTTCTCGATAACTTCCTTAAGCTGGTCGCTCGCCTTGAATGTCACGACCCTCCGTGGCGTAATCTCCACCTCTTCCTTCGTCTTCGGGTTTCTCCCGACGCGGGCGCCTTTCTTCCTTACGTTAAATGTCCCGAAGCCGGAAATCTTGATCGATTCTCCGGCGATCAATGTCTGCTTGATAGTGTCGAAAACATTTTCCACTATATCCTGCGCCTCGTTCTTCGGAAGCCCTACCCTCTCAAACACGAGATTTACGATATCAGCCTTTGTCATATCTCCCTCTTAAAAATCTAAAAATGAACTTTATTGAATTTCATCAATTTTATATTACTATCTTGCCCAAATGTCAAGTATTTTTCGCTTTGCCTTGTTTGACTATCTTCAATATTTTTTGTTATCGTATTAAATCTTAATTACAAATTTTCAATTCAGAGGCTCGAAATATGAAAGGCAAAGGCAAAACAAAAGCGGATAAAAACCTCTCGCAGAAAGAGGAAAGGCTTCAGGGGATAAGGAAGAATCTCCTTCACCAGAAAGAGCTTCTTCTCTCGGAAGCGGGAATAGCATTAAACACCCTCCCGGACGAAACCCTATTTCCGGAACTCGGCGATCAGGCGTCCGCGGATATAGACAGGAATTTCATGCTGAGGCTGAAGGGAAGGGAAAGACAGTTGCTCAAAAAAATAGACGAGGCCCTCGAAAAAATAGAAAGCGGCAACTACGGGATCTGCGATATCTGCGGCGAAGAGATAAATATAAAGAGGCTCGAGGCGCGGCCCGTGACTACCATGTGCATAGAGTGCAAGACCGAGCAGGAAGAGGAAGAAAAACTGAGAGAAAAATAAAGCGGTCTACAGCCTGTCGCCCGTTGCCCCCAGCCTGTCTTTTAACGATTCCCCCGCCATATTAAAACAAAGCGCCGTTATGAATATCGCCAGTCCCGGAAATATTACCATCCACGGCTCCGTAAGAACATACGCCCTGTTTGCGCTTATCATGGAACCCCATGTGGGAGCCGGCGGCTGAGCGCCGAGGCCTAAAAAACTCAGGGTAGCTTCCGTAAGGACAAAACCCCCCATCTTAATTCCCATCATTATAAGGCCGAGAGGAACGCAAAGCGGCGCGATGTGCAGCAGGAGTATCCGCAGGTCTCCGCATCCGACCGCGCGCGCGGCATCCACGAAAGGCATATCCCTCAGGGTCAACACATGGCCCCTTATTAACCGCGCAAATGACGTCCAGCTTACCGTCGATATGGCGATCATAACCGTATATATTCCGGGCGGCAAGACCACGGAAATCGCTATCGCCAATAACAGGGAAGGAAAAGAGAGGATAAAATCGGTTGCCGACATCAAAACGGTATCGAGCCTTCCGCCGAAATACCCGGAAACGATCCCTACGAAAAATCCTATAAAGGCCGAAACAAAGGCAGCGGCAACCGCGACACCGATGGATGTCTTTGCGCCGTAAATCACCCTTGAAAACACGTCCCTGCCTTTGCTGTCGGTGCCGAAAGGATGGTTCATGCCCGGCGATTCTTTTATGGAATCGAGGTCTATTTTATTCGGGGCATAAATAGATAAAAACGGCGCGACAATAGATATAACAAATAAGAACATGATTATGCCTGCGGGTAAAAGCAACTTTAAATTATTTCCGGACTCCGGACTCTTAATTTTTTCCGGCATCGAGCCTTATCCTCGGGTCGAGAAAGTGATAAGCTATATCCGTGATCAGATTTACAAGCACGAAAACCACGGTGCCGGTGATCACGCATCCTAATATCACAGGGTAATCCCTCTTAATTATCCCATCCATCGTAAACCTGCCCAGACCGTCCCATCCGAATATGGTCTCCGTAACTACGGCGCCGTTAAGATAACTGCCGAAATCGAGGCCTATGATGGTGACGATCGGGATAATCGCATTCTTCAAAACATGAACCGCGCTTATATTAAGAGAAGAAAGCCCCTTGGCCTTTGCCGTATTTATATAAGGCATTCTCAAAATATCCAAAACAGTTATCCTCGTAATCCTCGCAAGGGTAGCGGCAGCCGGAATGGACAATACCAAAGCCGGCAATACGAGGAATCTCGCATCTCCGGTGCCGGACGGCGGGAACAGCTTCAGCTTAAGGCTCAAAAGGAGCATTATCATTATAGCGCTCCAGAATACGGGTATGCTCAATCCGGCGAGCGAAACGGCATTCACGCATTTATCGATAAAACCGTCCTTTCTATAAGCGGCCATAAAGCCGAGCGCTGTGCCCGCCGGAACGGCTATAAGCATGGCGGCAAACGCAAGCACGATCGTATTCGGGAATTTCGCGGTAATGTCCTTGAGCACGTCCCTATTGGTGTAATACGACGTTCCGAAATTCCCTTGCAGGAGCAGCTTCAGGTAGCCGGCGTACTGACGTATAAAGCCTTTATCGATACCCATCTCCTTTTTTATATTCTCTATGATTTCCGGATGGGCCCTTTCTCCCGCAAGGCTCAATACAGGATCGCCCGGAAGCGCCTTAATAAGAAAAAACGCGCACAGCGTTATCCCGAATAAAAGAGGGATCAGGAGCAGGAGCCTTTTTAGAATATATGACTTAATGCCTGACCTCCCGGAAAGAATTCACCCGCACAGAGCATCGGCCTGTTTTTTTAAAGCCCTCACGTTATGGGCATCGAGGCCGCTCCTCTTAATGAAAACGCTCTCATCCATGCCGGCTATGTCCTGTACAAGGATTATATCGTTATAGAAAAGGTTTTCGAGAGAATTTCTTTTTACGGACGAAAGTACGGTTATGGGATAAAGCCTTTTTGCCTCTATCATCTTTTCGAGGCCGGCCTCATGAGGGTACTTCCAGCTTACTATTTTAAGTCCCACGCATTCGGCGTATTTTATCGCGTCGGAAGTGCAGCGCGTGTTGGTTACAAGCCATCCCTGATCGACTCTATCGCCGTTAGATTCAAAGGCCTTCCTTATATCCATAAATCTCGAATGGACGTAAAGCGCGACCTTCACATCCGCCGGTTTCCCGCCGTTGCTGTGATATTTGCACTCTATGACAAAACGCTCATCGCCTTTACCGGCAAAGACATCCACTTCATGAGTTACGCACCAGCCTTCTATAATACGGTTCATCTCTACCGAGTAACCGTAATCTTTCAGGATTCTACCGAAGTACTTTTCAAACGGATAGCCCGAAGGGCCGAGGTCGGCTATCGCTTTTTTTATGGAATACCTCATGCCCGAGGCATGGTTGTACTGCCTTAACAGCCTCTTTGCCAGTTTAAAGATATGCCTTGTGTGAGTGGAGGGCGCAATCTGTGTTTCGACTTTCTGAGCTATATCCAGAGCCGCTTCTTCCGATGCCCCCGACCGTATAAGGGAATCGACAAGCTTCCGCCTGTCGAACTCCTCCATCAGCCCTGATGCTTTTATGATCATTGTCGCCATCGAAAGGATTTTACACTATTTTAGGGTTACCTTTCTATCCGTACATCCATGCCCTTATCCATTGTATAAATCGGGTATACCCTATAACCTTTTATCCGGGGCCGGATCACAAGAAAGTCCGTCCTGTGCCAGAAAGAGACCCATGGGGATTCCTTTATAATAATCTCTTCCGCTTTTTTATAAAATCCGTTCCTGTCTTTTTCATTAAGGGCGTATTGCCCCTGTTCTATCAGAGAATCCGCTTTCTTATTCGCATATCTTGTCCTGTTGCCTGCCGGGCCGAAATTAGAGGAATGGAAAAGCGGAAACAGAAAATTTTCCGGATCCGGATAATCCGCCCACCAGCTCAGCCAGAACATATCGGCCTCTCCCTTGTTAAGCGCTTCTTTATAGGCGCTCCATTCAAGCTGCTTTATATCGACGGCAATGCCTGCCGACGAAAGATAAGATTGAATAATCTCCGCGAGGTCGACCACGTCCTGATCCGCGGTGACATACATCTTTACCTTTATTCCGGACAAGCCTTCTCTGTTTATTATCGCCTTAGCCTTCAGGGGATCATACTCCGAACCTTCCCGATCATTATCTTCTATCTTCCACTTTCTGAGCAGATCAGGCACAGGGCCTTGCGCCGGCCTCCCCCTGTTTTCATAAAATGTCTTGAGGATCTTTTTCCTGTCTATCGCATACGAGACGGCCCTTCTAAGGGTTGCATTATCAAAAGGAGGCCTCGATGAGTTCATTCCTAAATAGTATGTATTAAGGCCTTCCATTGAAATTATAAGTTTATTCCATTTTTCGTCCTTTCTGAATTTCGAGTATGCCGAGGCAGGGAGTGAAATAACATCGATATTTCCGAGTTCGAATTCGGTAACGGCCGTTAAATCTTCGGGGATTATTTTATAAACTATACCTTTGATTTTTGCCTTATCGCCGAAATAATTTTCATTCCTCTCAAGAATCAGCTCCCTGTTATGAAGCCATTTTTTTAAGATAAACGGCCCTGTGCTTTTATCGATGTCTTCTTTCGGAATAACATATGCGGGCGTCATTGTAAGCATGCTCAAAAACGGCGAAAACGGCCTCTTGAGCCTAATCTCAAAGGTATAGCCGTCTATCACCTTGAAACCTTTAACTTCATGCGCTGTCCCTTTTTGAAATTCTTTCGCTCCCTCCACCTTGTCAAAGACCCATGTATTTGGCGATTTTGTTTTGAGATTCAGGACGCGCTCAAAGGAATACTTGAAATCTTGCGACTTAACCTTCCGACCGTTTATAAAACTGACTCCTTTTTTAAGATAGAACCTGTATCTCAGGCCGTCCTTCGACATCTCCCATTTTTCAGCAATATCCGAAACTATTTCGAGGCCGGCATTCAATCTGACGAGACCGTTAAAAAGCTTTGCGGCAATGGACGCGCCGGACACATCGGTAATCAGCGCGGGATCGAGGGTAGTGGGATTCGCATTCAACCTGTAATAAACATAGCCCTCAAGGCGGCTTGAGGGCGAGCAGGATACGAGCAAAAAAATTGTAATGACAACGGAAATAGCTTTGTTTCCCATTATAACAATTGGACTATTGGGTCAAAATCTCAGAAACGCCCCTATCCCTCCCGCGTCCATAAGCTTTTTGCTGTCGGCGACCACCTCCACCGGAGCATTCTGCTGTATCGCTTTTTGTCCGGCAAGGTCTACCATGTAATCGACCGCCTCTATCTTGCCGTTGCAGAACGGACATGAATCAACTTTCTGAACACTTAAATGTCCGCATGCGCTGCAACTATATCCGTTTGCCTTGTAATCCTTAATAAAGACGAGTTTCATTACCCGTTGTTCCTGAAGGGCATTTACGACATTATCAAGCCCGATCACGGCATTCTCGTTCTTCAATGCCTTGGCAATAAGGCTATCGACCGTCTCCTCCTCTTTTCTCCTCTCATGTTCCGAGACGATAGGCTCCACCTTTTTTAATACCTCGTCCGGCTTCGCGAACATTTCTACCTTTGCCGTGCCGATAATCTTATCGAGGATCGTTTTATGAAGCATGCCTTTAACCATCGAGACCGCTTCATCGGAGCCGCCGATTATCAGCCTTCCGACATATTCGCCTCCGATAAAAGATTCGAGTTTATTCACGACGTCCTTGAGGTGCATGCCCACATGATAGTCTATGTGCCTTTCATAATGGTTCTGCGACAACGCAAACCATCCTCCCTTCTTGTGCTTGCCCGGAATATCCGCCGTATGGACTTCCCCGTATTCGACTATTTCTCCCAAATGAACCGTAAATATCCGCGCGGATTCTTTATCGACAAGCAAAAGAACGTATCTCCTGTAATTGTCGAGCACATCCATCAGGGGCTTTATATAAGGCATTTTATCGACTATTAATTCGTTCTTTACAGGAACGCTGAGGTTATACTCCCTCCAAAAGGAATTACCTGCGGAGCTTAAAAGCGCCAATCCTTTTTTAAAGAGCCTTTTATTTGAAAGGACATAATTTTCGATCTTTTCGAGGTCGTTTTTAACGGTCTTATATATGGTTTTATCGAGCGTTTCAACGGTATTTTTCATCATATTTTTGAAATGCACTACGTAATCGCCTTTTTTGTTAAAAATAGGATCTACGTTGAGATAAAGACCGACAAAATAACCGTTCCTGCCTTCCATCTCTGCGATTTCGCGTAACTCTTCCCTGTTAAGCATTTTTTCCTCCTTCGATGTTCCTGAATATTTCTATTACCGATACGAAAATAGCCATCACCAGAGGCCCCGCAATAAGACCGATCAATCCGAAAAGCTTTATCCCGCCGAGAACGCTGAAGAAGATTATGAGGATAGGCATCTTTGTCCTGCCGCCTATTATGATAGGCTTCACGATATTGTCGATAAGGCTTATACCGAATATGCCGATAATCGCGAGTATAACGCCTTTTAACGCGAATCCTTTAATAAATAGATATCCTGCGGCAGGCACCCAGACCGCGGCGGCGCCGACTAAGGGTATAAACGAAGCTACCGCTGTGGAAAATCCCCAGAAGACGGGAGACGGTACTCCGAGAAAATAGTAGGTAACGCCCCCGATAATACCCTGTGCCACGGCAACCAGTACGCCTCCGTAAACCGTGGACACTATGATATCCCTTATCTGGACTTCAAGCCTCTCCTTTTGTTCTTCCGGAAAAGGCATATAATCATGTGTCTTTCTCAAAAATTGCGGGGCGTCTTTAAGCAGAAAGAATATGGAAAATACCATGAACACGAAATTTACCGCGCCTGTTACGATGTCTCCGACCCCTCCGGCTATCCGGACGACTATCTCCTTGCCCAACCTTGAGATATTGCCGGAAAGGGTGCTTTTCATCTCTTCTTCGGTCATATTCATAAAGGAGAGTATTCCGTTGACAACGCCTTTGATACGCGGGCTGTCCAACAGGTCGGTAAGGGTCTCGAATTTCCCTTCCTTTAAGTATTCCGATATGTGAGTCAACTCATTCACGAGCAAAAATGAGAGATATGAAAACGGTCCTATAATAATTACGGTTATTATAATGATCGTGAGCAGCGACGCAATCGCCTTCACCATAATAAACCTCAGAATAAAAAAATAAACCGGATAAAAGACGATTGTGAGGATAACCGCCCACGCGATAGGAGACAGGAAAGGCTTGAATATCTGATAGCTCAGATAACCCAGGGCCGCCGCCAGAAACGTTAATGCGATAAAATAAAATCTATTTACCATTGCCTTCCGCCCCCTTTATAAATGCCTCGAATATCCCTAATGAAAGTTTATCATAAAAAATGCGTTCCGGATGCCATTGAACTCCGATAAGAAAATTATAGTCCTTTTTATAGATTCCTTCTACTATTCCGTCATCGGACAAGGCAAACGCCTCGAGCCCATCGGCAAGCGCTTTTACCGCCTGATGATGGGTGGAATTTACAGTATCGGCTGAAGATTGAGGGATGAAAGATAAAGACCGGCTGATTTGTACGGCATGCCGGCCGGTTTTATGGTCTGATGCGCCTTTAATTTGAGCGCCTATATCCTGATAAAGAGTTCCTCCTAATGCGACATTGATAAGCTGCATGCCGTAGCAGATTCCTAAAATGGATTTATTTCTCTTAATAACTTCTTTAAAGAGGGCAAGCTCAAAATCGCTCCTTTCTTTTTTTACAAATTTCAATGTTTCTAAGGGGACGGAAATCTCTTCGCCGTAATATTCGGGTAAGAGGTCATTGCCTCCCGGCAATAAAAGACCGTCGATCAAATCCGCAATTTGCGGGATATTATCTGCCGTCGGAGGCAGTATCAAAGGCAGGCCGCCGCATTTCTCGACGGCTGAGACATAATCCTGCCTGAGCTTGAATAAATCTCCGTCAATGTCCGATGTTATGCCGATGATAGGTTTCACACCAAAATTCTTCCTGACCGGCTTCCGGTGAACTCGCCGTTTCTGAATGTAAGGGTTCCGTTTACGAATACATAATTTATTCCTTCTGCCATTTTGAAAGGCTCTTTAAATGTAGCTTTATCGTTGATTTTTTCGTAATCGAATACTGTAATATCGGCATAAAAACCTTCTTTTATCATGCCGCGCTCTTTAAGGCTAAATGTTTCCGCAGGAAGAGAGGTCATTTTTCTTACCGCCTCCGAAAGAGGCATCAGATCTTCATCCCTCACATATTTGCCGATAAATCTCGGGAAGCTGCCGAATCCCCTCGGATGCGGCTTGCCGCTGCGCGTAATTCCGGAAAACGACCTCACCGAGCTGTCCGAGCCTATCATCGCATAAGGCAGTGATAAGAATTTCCTGAGATTATCCTCGTTCATCGAAAAGAATATCGCCCCTGCCCTCGCCTTCTCATCGATAATAATCTCAAAAAGGGCGTCTATAGGTTTCTTGGAGAGTTTTAAAGAGATATCAAAAATATTCTCTCCCTCCATCCATTTATTTTTCTCCAGAGCGACCGATGATACGAAAATACCCTTCCAGTAATCTTCGTTCTTAATGCCTATCTCTTCTTTAATCTTTTTGGCTGCAGCCTTATCTTTAAGCCTTCTTAATTCCTCGTCTACCCCTCCGTCATAAACCCATGAAGGCAGAACCGTATCGAGGTCGGTGCTTGCGGCGATATAAGGATACCTGTCGCATGTTAATTTAATGCCGCTGTTTCTCGACTCTTCCATCAATTCTATTGCCTCATCAATCTTCCCCCAGTTTCTCTCGCCCGCAGTCTTAACATGAGATATATGCACTTTTATCCCTGCGCCATTCCCAATATTTATAACCTCTTTAATAGCCTCGATAAGCGCATCTCCCTCGCTCCTCATGTGCGAGGCGTAAATGGGTGATGAGTGATGGGTGATGAGTGAAGAGCATAATTCAATCAATTCTTCCGTATTTGAATAAACGCCCGGAGGATAGATTAATCCGGTCGAAATGCCCTTTGCTCCCTGTTCCACGGCATCGGATAAAAACCGCTTCATTCCATTCATTGCATCTTCATCAGGCCGGATATCTTTATACCCGATTACCGAAGCCCTGATATTTCCATGCCCGCATAATGTCGCAAAATTTATTGCAATGCCTTTATTTCTGAGAATATCGAAATATTCCCTGAATGTTGTCCATCGTTCTTTTATCCCAAGTTCTTTTAAATCTTCCTCCCTGCGCTCTCTCGCCTCGTTATAAAGCGGCGCGGCTGAAAGTCCGCAATTTCCGTTTATCTCCGTAGTTACTCCCTGCGAAAGTTTTCCCTCGGCCCTTCCGTCCGCTAAGATCGTGAATTCCGAATGAGCGTGAGTGTCTATAAAGCCGGGACATATTATGAGGCCTTTTGCATCGAAGATTTCTTTGGCAGAAAAGCATTCATTTCCTATATAGACAATCCTGTCATCTTTTACGCCTATATTTGTTTCAACAGGCTCAGAGCCGCTGCCGTCGAAAACAAGCCCGTTTTTTATAAAATAATCAAACACACTTTCACCTCTTTCCAGCGCATCGTAACACGCTATAATACCACATATTTCCTTGACAAAAAACGGATACTCCCGTTATAGTAATTGACTTAACATTGTTTTTCCACGGAATTTTCTTGTTGAGTATTTTATGAAAATCGTAATCTCAGAAATCCCCGAAGAGGGAATAGAGCTTGAATTAAAAGAGGCGATCCCGGCCGATCCCGTAAAGATAGTTTCACCGGTAACCGCATCGCTGAGGATTGACAAACAGGGTTCCGAGGCTATCGTAACCGGCAATGCCGGCGCGGATGTCGAGCTTCAGTGCAGCAGATGCCTGAAGGTCTTTACAATGAAAGTAAACTCGGATATAAACGTAGTTTACCGCCCGGCGGAAGATATCGTCAGGGAAGAACATTACGAGATTAGGGGCGACGAGCTCGATACCGGCTTTTATAAAAACGACATCCTCGACACGGATGATTTATTGAAAGAGCATGTGCTGCTGAATGTGCCGATGAAGCCGCTCTGCTCAGCGGAATGCAAAGGACTGTGCCCTAAATGCGGCGCAGATTTGAATATAACGCAGTGTAACTGCCCGATTTCGGAAATAGATTCGAGATTAGCGGTTTTAAAGCAACTATTAAAGAAAAAGGAGTAAAAAATGGCAAATCCTACGCATCGTCACTCAAAATCGAGAAGGGACAAGAGAAGGGCAAACTGGAAGGGACAGACGCCGAATACCGAGGAATGTCCGGACTGCAAGGAACCGAAACTTCCGCACAGGGTATGCGCCGGCTGCGGCTCTTACAACGGGAAAAAAATATTAGAAGTAGTCTCTAAATAATTATGAAGGTTGCCCTCGACGCTATGGGGGGTGACTTTGCTCCGGATGTAACCGTAGCCGGAGCAATCGAAGCCGTCAGCGAGTACGACATCGAGGTCGTTCTCGTCGGGGACAGGCAAAGATTAGAGGAATCCCTCAAAAACAAGCGCTATCCCTCCGAAAGGATATCCATCCATCACGCGTCTGAGGTTGTGGAGATGCATGAATCTCCATCCGCCGCAATCAGGAGAAAAAAAGATTCCTCCATCCGCAGGGCTATAGAGCTTGTAAAAAAACAGGAAGCGGACGCGGCTGTAAGCGCCGGGCACTCCGGCGTCGCAATGGCAACGGCCCTTTTTATTCTCGGTAAACTCCCGAATGTTGACAGGCCCGCGATAGCTACAATCATGCCGTCGCTGACCGGATACTTCCTCCTTATAGACGTCGGGGCGAATGTGGACTGCAAACCCGAAAATCTCCGCGAGTTCGCGTATATGGGAAACGCGTATTACAAGGCCGTCTTTAATGCCCCCTCTCCCCGCATAGCCCTTCTAAGCATAGGCGAGGAGGACACAAAGGGCAATGAACTTACAAAAGAATCCTTCAAGCTGCTGAAAAAAGCGGACATCAATTTCACGGGCAACATCGAAGGCAAAGATATATTTTCCGGAAACGCCGATGTAATCATCTGCGACGGATTTATAGGGAATATAGTTTTAAAGGTGAGCGAAGGGCTCGCCGAGACGATACTGAAGATGCTGAAAAGGGAGATATCGGACGTTACGACCGGAAAACTCGGATACATCCTGATAAAACCCGCGATCAGAAATTTCAAAAAGAGGACGGATTATTCGGAATACGGCGGCGCTCCGCTCCTCGGCATTAACGGAACCTGCATAATAAGCCACGGAAGATCATCCGCGCGGGCCATAAAAAACGCACTCAGGGTCGCTGCGGACATGGCCGGCAAAAAGGTGCATGAAACCATAGCGGAAGCTTTAAGCAGGGATGCCGGCAGACACTCTTCTACAAAAGAGGAAGTATCCAATGTTAAGGGCTAAGATCATAGCTACCGGCTCTTATGCCCCGGAAAAAATACTCATCAACTCTGATCTCGAAAAAATGGTCGATACCTCCGACGAATGGATAACCGAACGGACCGGCATAAAAGAAAGGCATATCGCGAGCGAAAAACAAACAACATCGGATCTCGCGTACGAGGCATCGAAGTCGGCGTTGAAACAGTCGGGTCTCAAGGCTAAAGACATAGATCTGATAATAGTCGCGACCGTAACCGGCGACATGCCCATGCCCTCGACCGCCTGTTTATTGCAGAACCGTCTCGAAGCGAAGAAGGCCGCTGCCTTTGATATCAATGCCGCGTGTTCGGGCTTCCTTTACGGACTGTCGGTTGCCGACAGCTTTATCAAGGCCGGCACGCATAAAAAAATCCTTCTGGTAGGAGCGGAAACCCTTTCTAAATTCACGGATTGGAAAGACCGGACCACCTGCGTTCTGTTCGGAGACGGCGCCGGAGCGGTTATCATTGAAGCGACCGAAGGCGAAAGCGGCATACTGTCTACACATATCCATTCGGACGGCAGTTTATGGGAATTACTGAACCTTCCGGGAGGCGGCTCGAAAAATCCTCCCACAAAGGAATCCATCGACAAGGGACTGCACTTTTTAAAAATGAAAGGCAACGAAACCTTCAAAGCGGCTGTCCGCACCCTTGAAAGCCTCGTGACGGATACCTTGAAAGCAAACAATATCAAGCCTTCGCAGCTTTCCGCGCTTATACCGCATCAGGCGAATCTCAGAATAATTCAGGCAACCGCGAACAGGCTCGGTCTATCGATGGACAAGGTGGTCGTCAATCTCGACAGATACGGAAATACCTCGGCGGCTTCCATTCCAATAGCTCTCGACGAAGCGGTAAGGACAGGAAGGATCCGGAAAGACGATTACATACTGCTTGAGGCGTTCGGCGGAGGGCTTACATGGGCGTCAGCCCTCATTAAATGGTAATAATAATGGAGGGCAGGGTATTAGAGCGGCTTCGGAATTTTATTCACTTTCTTTTTAGCTTTCTTCTCTTGTAATCCTGAATATGCATAATCCTGAAAAGCCTCTCCAGCTTGTCTTTATATGCCATAGCGATAAAAACTACAATCAGCGCAACCCCGACGAGAATGGAAAACCTTCCGTACTGATTACGCCTTATGTAATCCCCTCCCAGCGTCAGCAATATCGTTCCGAACAACCTTCCCGTGCCGCCGATAATTAAAAATTCCTTTGTGCTTAAATGCCCGAGACCTAAGATATAACATAGATAATCTTTGGGAAGTCCGGGTATGAGGAAAAGCAGGAAAACTAAAAATGCTCCTTTGTGGTGGAGCAGATAATCAAACCTTTCCATGACGGACTTATTCACAAACCTGTCCACAAACGGCCTGCCGAAAGTCCTCGCAAGGGCAAAGGCCGCGTAAGAACCTACGGTCAGGCCGATAGTGGATAAAAAAACTCCCAAGATCGGCCCGTAAAGGAAACCTCCCAAAAGCCCCGTAACCTCGCCGGGGATCGGCGCTGCGACCACCTGCGCAATCTGAAGCAGGATAAAACCTACAAATGCCAAAGGGCCGAGGGAGTCCAGAAAACTCAGCAGCCTCTTTTTATTGAGAAAGAACTGGACCAAACCCGTTTCATAAAATATGACCGTGATCCCTCCTACAATGAGTATGAGCAGGAGGGGCTTCAGCCATATGTTATTTTTAATTTTGATATTCATATTATCGGGGACAGTCCCTATTCTACGACTTCGCTAACCCCACCTAACCTCCCCTTATCTAAGGGGAGGCAGGGAGGGGTTATAGGGACAGTCCCCTTAGCCCAATCCTCCATTACTCCGGCGCTCCGGTATTATTTATTCCGTATATTCTCAATGAACGGCTTTAGGATCTCTATGGGCAATGGGAAGATAATCGTCGAATTCTTTTCCGTCGCAATCTCCGTCAATGTCTGCAAGTATCTGAGTTGCAGCGTTGCCGGCTCCGATGCAATAATCTTAGCTGCATCCGCCAGCTTCTGCGCTGCCTGAAATTCACCCTCGGCATGTATTATCTTTGCCCTTCTCTCCCTCTCTGCCTCCGCCTGTTTAGCTATTGCCCTCATCATCTCTGTCGGAAGGTCAACATTTTTTACCTCGACTGCCGTAACCTTAACGCCCCACGGCTCTGTTTGTGTATCAATTACCTTCTGCAATTCTGCATTCAGCTTGTCCCTATTAGTAAGCAAGTCATCGAGCGTGCTCTGCCCAAGGATGCTCCTCAGGGTTGTTTGTGCTATCTGAGATGTAGCGTAATAAAAATCTTCAATCTCTGTAATCGCCTTAATAGGTTCCATAGGCCTAAAGTAAACAACAGCGTTGACCTTAACAGTAATATTGTCCCTTGTGATAATATCCTGCGGAGGCACATCCATTGTTATAGTCCTCAAGCTTACCTTAACCAGCTTGTCGATAACAGGCCATATAAGTACGAGACCGGGCCCCTTCAAATCGATAATCCTCCCGAGCCTGAAGACGACGCCCCTTTCGTATTCCTTCAGGATCTTGATAGCGCTCGAAAAGAAATAACCCACAATGAATACTATAAACAGAAAACTCATAAACGATGGTCCGAACATAATCCGCCCTCCTTCTGATTTTTTTAAGCCTGTTCTAATTATACCCTAAATAACCGATTCTTACCGCAATCGTTAAATTTCAGGTTTCGACAATCTTAAGTTCGTGCGTAAAAAAGATATAGCCTTTGGTTTTAATCGCGAACAATCTTTCGACCGCCTTTTTGTAAATGTCTATCTGGAATGAATATTTCTTCACTATATCCTCAATTTCTCTTTCGGAGACCGGATAAGTCTTATAGTCGTAAACGTATGCAATCCTATCCTCTCGGCTTCCTTTTATAACCACCCTGTCGATACGGCCCTTGTAAATCCTGTTTCCCGTGTCCAGTATAAAAGGCAGTTCGGAATACGAATTCTCCCGGCGTTGTATAATGTCCTTCACGTAACCGGCTTCATTAAGCCTTTCCATGTCGGCTAAAATTATGCCTTTCATTTTATCGGCATCCCTATCCGACAATACTTCGTTTTTCATTATAGCCGCCGTCTTTGCTTCGAGATTATCCGGCGTGATGATGCCTTTCGACATGCCCTCGAATATCCTGTGAAACGCCCTGCCTAAAACTATCCAGTCGTCGCCGTGTTTTTTCCTTATCTCTTCTATCTCTTCCGTGACATCCATCCAGACCGTAGAAGGCTTATAGTCGAGCGGCTCGACAAATACAGGCTCGTCCGAGAACGGGCGAATCGCCGAATGGGCGATTGTTTTTTGAGTTCTTATATTATTGCATTTTTTCGATTCCCCGATTCCCCGTTTCTCTGTATCTTCCTTTCTTATCCTCTCCACCTTAAATGGGAGTCCGGCATCATCCCTATTATCCAAATTAAAGGCGTCATTCAGATAGGCAATCTTACCCGAAGGCGGTTTCGATTCGGAAGCCGGCCATATTCCGGACATGCAGAGATAATCCATCGCCCTTGTCACAGCCACATAGAATAATCTCTTTTCCTCGTCCTGAAGCCTTTCTCTATGACGCTGAAATACGGATACTTTTCTCCTGAGATCGGAATCTTCTTCATACGTTACGACAATGCCGCCTTCGTCCTCGTCCAGTACGATGCTGCCCGCGCCCCTTGCCCTGTTTTCTTCATCGAGGCACGGAAGGAATACAATGGGGAATTGGAGCCCTTTTGACGCGTGCACGGTCATTATCTTTACGGCATCCATCCCCTCGGTATTTACATTGGCCTTTGCCTCTTCGGATTTGCCTGACGCCTTGATCAGTTTCTCTCTTATCTCCATCCCCGTGAGCCCGTTATGTTCGAAGTCCTCGATAATCTTTATAAATTTCTTTACATTCACATACCGCTGCTTTTCATTTAGATACCGCCACGCGCCGGCCTCGGCAAGTATCTCCTCGATAAGAATCGAATATCGGGCGTCTTTAGCCCTTTCAAGCCATCTGCCGAGTGACGCGATGGAGTGTCGGAGTGATGGAGTGTCGGAGTATTGCGTTACATATTTTTTCAACGATTCAAATAAATAACCGGCCGGCATGCCGTCGATAACAGCCTCTCCGGTTATCTTTAATATCGTATCGTATCCTATTCCGAACAGCGGGGAACGAAGCACATTTAAAAGGCTGTAGTCGTCGAGAGGGTCTATAAGGAAAAAGAGAATGCTCCTCAAAATGCCGACCTCCGTGGAACTGTAGAAACCGATGCCTTTGACAACGACATACGGGATATTTTCTTTTTGCAGGGCATCTTCAAACACAGAAAGATGCGTCCTGTTCCTTAAGAGAATAGCTGCATCCCCATATCCGCATATTCTTTTACCGCCGGCTTCATATATCTCATATGCTCCGGTCAATTCCTTTATCTTTCGAGCGATCACGGACGCCTCGGACTTCCTGTTCTCCTTCATATTGCCGATGTTGTCTAGGATTAAAAGTTCCACACTGCCCTCTCCGGCCCTCGTCGCCCCAAACGGCGTATATTCGACCTTGTAATCGTCATAAAGTCCTTTCGGCATCAGCCTCTCGAAAAGGGCGTTCACAAAATCGATAACCGCAGGCAGGCTCCTGTAATTTTCCTTTATCTCTATAAAGTGATACTCGTCTCCGAGCCATTCGGTAAGTTTTTTCTTTGCGTTCTTGAATATGCTTACATCGGCCCCCCTGAACGAATATATCGACTGCTTGTCGTCGCCCACGAGGAATATTGTAGGCTCTATCCCTCTTTCCCTCTTCGCGCCCAATCCCGAACGCCACTCCTCCGTAAGCTTGTCTATTATCTTCCACTGTAAAGTGCTGGTATCCTGAAATTCGTCAACGAGGATATGATCGGTATGCTCGTCAAAGGAATAGAGGACGTTCTGCCACTCCGGATTCTTTGTGATCGCCTCGTACGCCATAAGCTCGAGGTCGTTGTAGTCGAGGCAATGCCGCGCGCTCTTTTTCATCCTGTAATTGCCGAGGCATTTCGCGTATATGGATACGATGTTCTTGAAATATTCCCCCCCGGAACTCCGGACTCCCAAGTCCGAATTTCTGACTCCCATTTCTATGTGCGGCCTTTTAGCGTGAAGCTCGCCCAACATGCCGTAAAGCTTATTCCAGCCCTTGATCCCGCTCTCTTTTATCGCCGCATAGAACATGCCTTGTTCCGAGTCCTCCATGAGGGATTCATAAACCGCCTCGTTCCAGAGCATATCGGCGTGAAAACCGTCCATAACTTCGAGAGACGGATCTATATCGAGGTCGAGAGAAAATCTCTTTAAAAGTTTCAGGCAAAAGGAGTGAATTGTGGAAATCCGCATCCTCGGCATCTTTTCCCTGACCTTCTCGAACATTTCAGGGTCTTCTTTTCTGAGGATATTGAGTATCCTCTCCTTCATTTCAGCCGCGGCCTTTTCGGTAAAGGTTATCGCGAGTATGCGCTCCACATCCGAACCGCTCTGCAAAAGGGCGATATAACGCCTGGCCAGCTTTTCGGTCTTTCCCGAACCGGCAGGTGACGAGATCATTACGCTTTTGCTTATGTCGAGGTAATTGTCGTTCATCTTGTCACATTAAACAACAATTCTTTACGATAAGATTTCATGGTATTAAAAGAGTTTCCTGAATCCCATGCCCACATCCTCAAAATGCCTATCGTTAGTAAGAACATCAGCAATGCGAAGTTCTTTCATAACAACAAAAGATGACAGGTCAAAAAAGGAGATATATGATTTGTCGCGATACTTTTTACTTAATTCCCATGCCCTTATCCACCGTTTCTCGTCTATTTTTTCAAGAATTATTCTATTGTCCTTGACTGCATCGAGGATTGCTTCTATAAAAATATCAACAAGCCTGAAATCTATCTTAGCCCTTAAAAAGGTAATCGTCTCTGCAAGAATATAGTCTGTAGTAACAGGCAGTCCTTTGCTTAAAAGCAAATCTTTATAAAAAGAATATACCCTGTCATGATGATTATCGTCTTTATTGGCAATAGCCACCCATCCCCAACTATCGAAAAAAACTATCTTCATTTTTTACGAGGGAACCCATACAGATATTCATCAATACTGTCCGCAAGGTCCGGCGGCCCCCCTTTACAGATGCCGGCTACAGACAAAAGTTTCTCTGTTATTTCGTCTACGGGTTTCTCTTTCTTTTTTCTGCGCTCCGATAGGAAATTATTGATAGCTATCCTCACCAGTTCAGCCACAGACATTCCTGAATCCTGCTGAATCCTCTCTAATGCCTCTTTCTGCATCTCTTCCATAAACATCTGAAACCTTACCTTAGCCATATCCGCCTCCTACACATATCATATAGCAAGCATATGTGTATGTCAATCATCCTGCTCACAGCCTTCCCTCCTGCTTTAACTTATCTATTATCGCGTTTATCTTAGGCATGGCGTCCATCGCCGCCTTTTCGCCTTCGAGTATGGCCTCATGCCTTTTATCGAAATCCGCCGAGCCGATATGACCGACCTTCGGCTTTATCACGACATCGGCCTTTGCCAATTGTATGGTCGCCATCTTTGAATACATGATGCCTATGGACTGCAATATTGTTTCTATAGTGCCTTGTGGCTGGGAATTGTTTAAATCAGCCGAGATATCGACTGCAATGACTATATCGGCGCCCATCTTTTTTGCCGCATCGACGGCAACCGGACTTACGACTCCTCCGTCAACATACATCTGCCCTGAAATTTTTACCGGCCTGAATATGCCGGGAATGGAGCAGCTTGCCCTTACTGCCGAGCCTGTATTGCCTTTACCGAAAACAACCTCCTGACCTGTTTGTACATTTGTGGCAACCGCATAAAACGGCATCCTCAGTTTTTCGATAGGAGTATTCTTCAATGTCCTGTTTACATAATTTTCGAGCAGTTCGCCCTTGATAAAGCCGTTGTCCGGAATGGTCAGATCTGCTATATCTCCTCTCTCTATGGAAATAGCTATCTTCTGGAGCTGAAAGGCATTGTAACCGTAAGCATACATGCTTCCGACAAAACTGCCGGCACTCGTTCCTAATATCATATGAAGCGGAACCTTATTGGATTCGAGGACTTTTAAAACTCCGATATGCGCAAATCCCTTTGATGCGCCCGCCCCGAGCACAAGGGCTATCTTCGCGGGCTGCGAAGGCGGCTGCACAGCCTCCCTGGGCGCGCATGACAATAAAAACAGCGTCGATAAAAAAATGACCGCCAAAATCTTTTTATTCATAACACAACCTCCCGAAAAAATTCACTGCTGTATATACGGGCAAAACGCGTACTCATGGCAATTCCGGCAGATATAATCGTTCAACGGCTTTGCCTTAAAATCGCCTTTACTTATGCCCGCTGCCGCATCTTCAAGAAAACGAAGGGCCGCGATTATATAATCATCGATGCCTTCCTGCCCTTTGCCCCTTTTGGACGACGGACACCACTTGATATTTATATCCTTAAGCGAATATATCCCTACCCTGTTAACATTGTATCCCTGATGTTTCATCATCGCCGCGTAAAGGAATAACTGCAAATTCTCATTACCCTCCAGCGCCTGCCTGCAGTTAAGAGACGCTCCCCCTGTCTTGTAATCTATGATCTGAACCGCATCTCCTATTTTATCGAACCTGTCAATTTTGCCTTTGAGCTTTATGCCTTTTATCGGCTCGCCGGTCAGTGTCCTTTCAACCTCCGTCGAAGCATATCCGTCTTTCCTTATTTCTACTTCCAAATCGTAAATATCGGGCAGTATTTCCATGAACGTATCCTTTACGATCTTTTTCCAGTAATCATCTATCCTCTTGTCTTTCATGGATTCGTCTATTACGGATTCCGCCCTATTCCTCAGGTCTTCGATGCCTTTGAACGGCTCCTTTATTATCCTTTCCATTATCTTATGTATGACTGTGCCTATGGTGGCCGCCTCAAGCTCGTATTCCTTTACACTCATGGGCTTCAGGCTCAGAATCCTTTCTATAAAAAATTTCCTCGGGCACATCCTGTACGCGTCGATATCCGTAACCCTCAGAAAGGCCGGGGTCCGGCCGCTCACCGCCGAAATCTCCGTTATATGGCCGGAAAAGGATATTCCGCCTTCCCTTACAAGATACTCCTCTTTTGAAAAGATGCCGGGGATACGTTCTTTGATCTCTTCTCCGGAATATAAAAACGACGACGGAAGGAACATATCGTCGCCGTCCATAAGAGGATACGACAAATGAAGGTTCGCTGAAGACCGGAGCAGTCTGTAAAAATCAAAACGCTGCCTGTCTATATATCTCTGGAGATACGAAAAACCGAGCCTTTTCTTGAGGCTGTCGGGCAGAATATAATCCATTCCGGGACGCCGGGGCATGTCTCCGTCGGTCAACCCTCCGGCGTAAACATATTCCGCGTTCAATCCGGATATTTCGGATATCTCCATGACCCTTACCCCCGCTCCTTCCGAATCGGCATAGGAAACGTTGAGAATATGGGACAGCATATTTATAAATTCACTCAGGGCAACCGGATGCGGGTGCAGCGCTCCTAAAAAAGAGAGCCTTTCGAGAGATTCTCCCGTGGTCCTGCGGATGTCCGCCGGCGATTGATCCGGCGACAATGACATAAAACCGAAATCGTCTAAAAGTCTCCGGATCAGGCCGGAATAGGTTCCTAAACCTGCTCCTTTTTTAACATCATCGAGCGGCCTGAGCTTTTCAAAAATCCATTTCATATCCTTTTCCATATCCGGCCTTTCTCTCATACGGCTGATATCCACCGTCTCGGAGCCGTAACCGATAAAGTCCATCCACGCGCCCTTGCCCGAGACAATACCCGACTGCAAAGAAAGGGCAGGCATCCATTTTTTCAGACTGTCCGGGATCTTGCCGAAATATCTCGACGCCAAAAATTGTGAAAACTTAAGTCTCGGATAGCCGTCGGCAACCGAATCGAGCAGCGACAAAAGGTCGAGAAACGGCCCGGTCTTTCCCAATGGAGTTCTCTTGGATATGTCGCAAGGTATGCCGTAGCGATGAAAAACCCTTTCGACCATGCCGGAATATTTGTTAAGATCCGGAAAGGCTACGGCTACATTCTCAAGACGCTTGAATTTTCCGGACACATACAATGACTTGATGCTCCTCGCGATGCCCTCAACCTCTTCTTCGACTCCGGGATACGAATAATAAACAAAAGAGGCGATAGGTATTTTCTCATCTTGCCCTTCTTTTAGATATATCTCCTCGACATCGAAATTTTCTTTCAAGAAACCCGTATATTCCGTTATTAATCCTGTGAAAGAGTCGTCGTACGGAACCGAAATAAATACCTTATCCGAATGTTGAATTAAAGACTTCAGAAAATTCTTCTCGGCGGTTGTCGGGTCATAAAAACCGTCGAGAATAAGTACGGAATACTTTTCCCCAAACCCTAAGACCTGATTTAGTGTGTTCACCACATCATCGCTGTCTACAAATCCGTTTCCCTCGCCGGCTTGTTTATATCTTCCGAATATTTCGAGGCTGTCCGTAATAACCTTCGAAACGGATTCAGGGATATTGAGTTCATGAAATATGCCCTCGAACTTAATCCTCAACGAATCGATATCGAGGTCGGGATAATACAACTTCAGATCGCTTATAAATTCCCCTACCGCCGATGAAAAGCCGATGCCCTTTCCTGAAACGGCTGAAAGTATAAGGGGTATCAACATACCGTCTATTATCCGCTTATCGCCCGAACCCGAATACAGCCTCTTGCAATATTGGCTTATTGTTGCCGTCTCAGGAGGGATATAGCATTTGCCTCCCTGCAGATTATGGAATGTTTTTTGAGCCTCTTTGACGTTTACAGGGGAAGGCGATAAATAGAGGATATTCGAATAATCGTTGCTTATGCCGTATCCTGCGTCGCTTATCGCTTCTTTAAACAGGAATCCGGTGATATTTCCAAAGCCCTGAGGTGTATAAAATATTTTGTTCATCGGCATATGCCCCGGAAATATTGTATTATCCCGCCCTGAAATAATGCAAATTCAGCATAAAACAGTTGAGAATAGGGTATAAATAGCTGTATGATATAACAACTTCATTACCGGAGGGATTTATGATCACAGGCAAGCCTTTTTTGACGACCGAGCAGATTCACGAAAAAGTTATCGAACTCGCGGACAGGATATCGAAAGATTACTCAGGCAAGGAAATACTCGCAATCGGCATCCTGAAAGGATCGTTCATGTTCTTCGCTGACCTTATCAGGGCGCTTAAGACTCCGGTTACGCTCGACTTTATCATTGCAGCCAGTTATTTGAAAACGACCTCAACCGGCGAGATCAAAATACATTACGACATACGGGAAGAGGTAAAAGGAAAACATGTGCTCCTCATAGACGATATAATCGACACGGGCATATCCTTGAATTACATAAGGGAGCGGATATTGTCGAAAGGGCCGGCAAGCCTCAAGATATGCACGCTTCTCGACAAAAAGGAGCGGAGGGAAACGGACGTGCCTATGGATTATATAGGCTTCGAAATCCCGAATCAGTTTTTCGTCGGCTACGGCCTCGATTACGACAATAACTACCGGAACCTGCCTTATATAGCGGTTTTCAAAAAGGAAACATAACAACAGGCAATAGGCAATGGACGACAGGCTATAGAAAATATTTTTCCCCTATTGCCTATAGCCTATCGCCTAAAATCGGAGGGCTTTATGTATAAATTAATGATAGAGACTTCTTTTGCCTCGGCCCATCAGTTAAGGGGATATAAAGGGAAATGCGAAAACCTGCACGGTCATAACTGGAAGGTTCAGGCATATGTAACGGCAAAAAAACTCAATGATATAGACATCGCCATAGATTTCCACGACCTGAAGAGAATAACCAACGATATCGTCTCGCAGCTCGACCATAAATGCCTTAACGATATATTTCCGTTTACCGAAAAAAATCCGTCGTCCGAGAATATAGCCGTATGGATATTCGAATCGCTGAGAGAAAAACTTGCCGGATATGAAAATGTAGCGGTCTCATCGATAACGGTATGGGAATCCGATACCGCGTCCGCAACATATTATGAAGAATAAGGAGAATTTAATTGGATATAAAATTTGCGATAAAACTTCTTGAGACAGCCCTATCCAAAGGCGCCGACGAGGCCGAGGTTTATATAAAGGCGTCAAAGAGCCTGAACATAGAGGTAAAGGAACAGAAAATCGAAGCGTTGGAATCGTCCATGACTGCCGGCTACTCTATCCGGGTTATTAAGGACAAACGGCTCGGCTTTTCTTATTCCACTGACCCGCGCGACTCGGACAGGGTTGCCGAAAACGCGATTGAGGCTGCGAAATATACGGAGCCCGATGATTATTTGGGATTGCCTACGCAAAGCAATGACCTGCCTCACGTCGAAATATTCGACGATAATATAGTCTCGCTGTCGGAGGATGAAGCAATACGCCGTACGCTCTTAATCGAAGAATCGGCCTTTAAGGAAGATAAACGGATAAAAAAGATCAGGAAGGCATCCGGAAGCTTCAGCACCGGCGATACTTATATCGTAAATTCTCACGGCGTCAATGTACATTACAAATCCACCGGATGTTCAGCCCAGATAATGGCAATAGCCGAAGAAGGCGGCGAAAGCCAGATGGGCTGGGACTATGAAGGAAACAGATATTTAAAAAACGTATCCTTCGAGCAGGTCGGCAGGAATGCGGCACGCCGGACAGCGCAGCTCCTCGGATCTCGAAAAATAAATCCTGTTAAGGGATTCGTCCTGCTCGACAATTCAGTTGCCGGAGAATTTTTGGGCATCCTTTCGCCGTCTCTTTCTTCGGAATCCGTTCAGAAAAAAAAATCCATGCTCGCCGGCAAAACCGGACAACGGGTATTGTGCGACAAACTCAATATCATAGACAGCGGACTGCTTGACGGAAGGCTCGGAAGCAAACCCGCCGACGCGGAAGGCGCCGCGACCGGCCGCAAGGCCTTAATCGAAATGGGAGTATTAAGCGGCTTTCTATACAATACCTATACCGCTAAAAAAGACGGCGTAAGATCCACAGGCAACGCGGCAAGGGGCGGTTTTACAGGCATGCCGTCCGTAGGTCCCACAAATCTTTATATAGAACCGATATCGAAAGAGCATGAAGCCGATTTCGGAGCAATCATCAAAACAATAGACAAGGGTCTTTATGTTATAGAAACCATGGGGATGCATACCGCGAACCCCATTTCGGGCGAGTTCTCTGTCGGTGCGTCGGGCTTATGGATAGAAAACGGAGAGATAAAATATCCGGTCAAAGAGGCCGTTATTTCAGGCACAGTCCTCGACATGTTTAAAAACGTAGTTATGGTTGGCGACGACCTGAGATTTTATGGTAATATAGGCTCTCCAAGCCTTTTGATAGAAGGAATCGACATCAGCGGATAAGAACTATTTCAGCAGGAGGTTTTTTAAATGGACTACTTTTTGACCGAGGAACAGCAGATGATTCGCGACCTTGCGCGCCAAATTGCGGAAGAAAAGATTGTGCCTGTAAGGGCGGAACTCGATGAAAAAAATGAATATCCGTGGGAAGTAATAAAGACACTTGCCCAGTCGGACATGATAGGGCTTTTCATACCCGAAGAATACGGAGGTCTCGGCAAAGGCTGTCTCGAACTCTGCATAGCGGTCGAAGAACTTTCACGTGCATGCGTGGGAGTATCTACCACATACGCCGCAAACGCGCTCGGCACATATCCGATACTTCTTTTCGGCACCGACGAGCAGAAAAAGAAATATCTTCCCGACATCGCAGCAGGCAAAAGGCTGGTTGCATTCGGATTGACGGAGGCTAACGCAGGAAGCGACGCGGGCGGGATACAGACCACGGCAAAACTCGAAGGCAATGAATACGTCTTAAACGGCACAAAACAATGGATCACAAACGGCGGAGAGGCCGAGATATACACCATCATCGCAATAACCGACAAGGCAAAAGGGCCGAGGGGCGCATCCGCGTTCGTCGTTGAAAAAGGCACGCCCGGCTTCACCTTCGGGAAAAAAGAAAACAAAATGGGCATCAGGGCGTCATCCACAAGGGAACTGATATTCGACAACTGCAGGATCCCTAAAGAAAATATTCTCGGCAAAGAAGGCATGGGCTTTATCGTAGCGATGAAGACCCTCGACTCTTCAAGGACAGGCGTAGGCGCTCAGGGATTAGGCGTCGCGCAGGGCGCATACGAAGAAGCCGTGAAGTTCGCGCGTCAGAGGCACCAGTTCGGACATCCAATCATAAGCTTTCAGGCAATACAGCACATGCTCGCGGATATGGCCATCGAGATAGAGGCTGCTCGGGCGCTCATCTATTCGGTCGCAAGATACGTTGACAGCGGCGCAAAGGATGTATCAAAGCCTTCGGCAATGGCAAAGACTTTCGGAACAGATGTGGGAATGAAAGTTACCACTAATGCAGTTCAGGTAATGGGCGGCTCAGGATACATGAAGGAATATCCCGTCGAAAAGATGATGAGGGACGCGAAGATACTCCAGATATACGAAGGCACGAACCAGATACAGAGAAACGTCATCGGACAGGAAATAATCAAAGAAGCGGCGAGAAATAAATAGACCTTATGCGTGCAACTGATAAGCACGGCTTATCAGTTGCACATGCAAAGAAACAATTATACCATCCTGCCTTGTAGTCCATATTATTGCACTTCCTAAAAAATAGAATGCTTGCCGTTTAACGCGTAGCGTTATATAATAAACTACGTGATAAAATCATTCAAAGACAGAGAAACAGAAAAAATATATAAAAGAGAAATATCAGGCAGGTTGCCGAGAGATATTCAGCAGGTTGCTTTAAGAAAATTGCGTATGATAAATAATGCTAAAAATATCGGCGACTTGAAAATACCGCCGGCAAACAGACTGGAAAAATTAAGAGGCGACAGGGAAGGACAGCATAGTATCAGAATCAATGATCAATGGCGCATCTGTTTCAAGTGGCAGGCAGGAGATGCGTATGAGGTAGAAATAACGGATTATCATTAGAAGAGAGGAGAGAGTTATGAAAAAGAAGTTACATCCCGTACATCCGGGCGAAGTGCTTTGGGAAGAATTTCTCAAGCCGATGGGGATAAGCCAAAACAGGCTTGCCGTTAATATCGGCGTGCCGCCGCGGAGGATTAACGAGATAGTCCTCGGCAAGCGCGGAATTACCGCAGATACCGCCCTTAGACTCGCAAAGTTTTTTGGAGCATCTGCCGAATTTTGGCTTGGACTGCAATCGCAGTATGATTTAGATGTTACTGCAGAGGAACTCGGCGAACGACTGGAACAGGAAGTAAGGGCGTATGCAAACGCTGTATAAATCATGTAAAATTTTTCAAAAGGCAACGCCTCAGCGTATGATAGTATTTTGGTCATAAAGGGAGAAAATACCAAGGTGGCATATTAAATGTTAGGGAGCGTTTAATATATGTTCGATTACATAATGAAAAATAAAGAATGGATATTCTCCGGTATGGGTGTATCGTTAGTTGGCATAGTTTTCTTGGTTTTTAAGTATTTCTGGCATAAGAATCATAAAATAGAAACCATCACGAGTACTTCCACCAGCCCTCAAACACCTACCACAAATAAAAATTTAGAAGGGGACGGTTCTATTTAAATGATTAAATCGCTAAAACTTTAATAGGGACAGCGACCATTTTATTCTTCCATACTTTTATATTGTTTTTTTGCCATATCTATAGTATATTATGTTTATGAACAAAACCCGCTTTGAATGGGATGAGGAGAAAGACAGGGAGAACCAAGCTAAACATAATGTTTCTTTTGCGGCGGCACAACACGCTTTTCTTGACCCTAAACGTGTCATAGTCGAAGATGTTAACCATAGTTCAGAGGAAGAACGATTCTATTGTATAGGCCGCATCGGCGACGGCATCATGACCGTCAGGTTTACTTATAGAGGGAATACCATCCGCATCTATGGTGCGGGATATTGGAGAAAAGGAAGGAGGATATATGAAGACCAAAATAAAATACACTGACGAACCGATGGGCGAGTTGAGAGTTATTAAAGATTTTCTTCCTCCGCCGGAGCAACTGGTCTTAAAAGAAGAAAATATTAAAGTAACGATTGCCTTAAAAAAAGCAAGCGTTGAATTCTTCAAAAAAGAGGCGAAGAAACATCATACCTCGTATCAAAAAATGATCAGACAGGTTATAGACTGGTATGCCTTACATTATAAAAAGAGCGCCTAACATTTCATGCTCATGGGACAGAAAATAATCAAAGAGGCCGCAAAGAGAAAATAACAGAAGGATGCCGGCAATGACTGCCGGCATCTTCTTTTTATAAGTCTTACAAATAATTCCTTACCGATGTTACGACTCCTAAACTCACAACAACGACTATCCACGCCAAAAGCAACGCAATGCTTATCTTTCCCCATTTGTCGATCGACGGCGAGGGAACATATTCTCCGGTCGTCTTGCCGGATTTATAGGCTATTGTCAGCATATAGCCGGCTATTATAAGCCCCATCACGAATGTGGACAAAAAAAGCGCGGTGCTTCCAAGATCGATGTTCAGCTTATAATCGAATATCGAATAATCGAAGCGTCTAAGATACGTCATCCTCAGCGCCTCTCTCGTATACGACATTCCGAATACGGTCAGAAACGCTCCGATAACCGCAGGAACGGCGTATTTAAACGGGTCTTTCTGAGCATTATTAAGGAAGAACAACAATGAAACTCCAAGCCCTGCTCCCACAAGGAAAAACGGATTAACAAAAAACTTGAATTCGAGCGGCAGGCTGAAAAGCCACCAGAAGCCGACACCTGCCTGAATTGCCGTGAATACGAATGCCATTTTCGCGCCCATCCTCGCAACCCATTGCAGATATTCCTTATCCGAATCCGCCCTGTCTTTGAAATACCATGCGTAAAGCATAAGGAATACGCCTGTAAGCGCGAATGAAGGGATCATGAAATGGAGGAATCGCGGGATATGGAATGTGTGCAAAGCCGTTCCTGATGTATCTATCGAATTCCCGCTTATATACCATCCGAACCATTTCTCGGGCTGAAGGAGTTGATAGCCGAGCACATGCATTATTATGCCCGCAAGTATAAAAAGAGCGAGCGCTCCTATGCCGAATGCCGCGAAGCCCCCTCCTCTCGAATCCCTCTTCAGATAAAAAACATATACCATGCTGTAACCGAGCATCATTATCAATATGAACGCCATAACCCACGCGCCGGAAATCATATTGGAAGCGTACCAGAACGGATCGTACACGACCTGCACAAAGAGGAGCGGAGCCACGCCCAGAAGTATGGCCATCGAGATATTGGCCGTAGTTGCCCGTATCATGGATTTCGAGAGCCGCTTCCAGTAATCATCTCCCTTTATATAGCCGTATACCGAAAGGAACGACGTGCCGAGCACGAAGTTGACGAACATTATATGAAGAGCGAAGGTAAGCACCATGAGCACCTGAAATAATACGGGATAAAACGGAATGCCCATGGGATCCTGCAATGCCTTTATCATTGTGCCTATTTCCATGATTTTCCTCCTTACCTGTTAAGAGAGACAATATAGGCCGCAAGCGCCTTTTTTTCCGCTGATGTACCGTGAAACGGCGGCATATATGGAATTGCGCCCAGAGAGTCGATAAAACCTTCGGCTGCCTCCGCTTCCGTGAAGCCGAGCCTCTTTACCATTTGAGGCAGCGGCCTTAATCCCTTTTGCTCAAGCACATGGCAGGCCGAACACTCTATAAGGGCGATCAGCTTTCCTGCCTGAAGCATATTGTCTTTGTTTATGTTCCTTAAACCTTCGGGAACGAACGGAGAAACCTTCAATATGCCTTTTTCATTAATAACATCGGCCTCCGATTTTACGCCCTTGGGCTTTACATCAGCCGCAATTATCTGGTTTGAATACATATACTGGGATATGACATATGGCTTTCTGAACAACTCTCTCGTCCTTTCCGCCGACCATATTCCGGCAAAGAGAACTGCAATCGCCAAAACGGCAGGCACAAGCCTTATGGAAAGCGGCTTTATATGGGCATACAAGAAATACAGGATCATCGCGAACAATGAGATCAATACGCCTGTCTTAAGGCCCTTCGGCACGATAATAGATCGAAGCAGGTCGGCATTTTCAGGGATGGTATTCAGATACCAGAATGCCGCGATCACGGCTAAAATCAATCCGCCGGCGCCCCATTTCGACGCAGTCTTCACAACCAGCCTTTTCACGTCTTCGTTCTTAAGCCTCGTTGCTGCGATAATGGCATAAACGGCGCCTATCGCGAACATGACGGTTGTTCTTAAGAATAACTGCGACCAGTATGTCTGGTTAAAGAAGCCGTCAAAGAAATTTCCGGTCTGAACCCATTTGCCCGGAGAGAGCATAAAGGCTAAAATGCCGGTAATTATTATCATTGTTATCCACGAAGCTATCGCGAATATCCATCCGATCTTAAGATGGGTTTTAATATTCACTTTGCCGAGGGTGTAATAATAGATGAATATGCCGGTCACTTCTATAATGAAGAAGACCCATTCCGTGGCCCATCCCCACACATAATTGTGGATCAAAGCCGATATTCCCCTCGGATTTGTCGCGGTTGCGGCATACCATATGCCGACACCGCTCAGTGAGCCGAAGACATAAGCGAAGATAAGCAGAAACAGCGTGTACTTTTTGACGAATTCAAGAAGCTCCGGCCTGTTTTCCCTGTACGACTTTGTCTCGACATAGATGTTGAACCACATGGCGCTGACAGAAAGGTGGGACGGGAGCATGTGAAAGGTGGAGATAATCGCCAGTATGATACCGGCGCTAAGATTCGGCACTTCCCATATCGGATACATAACCTAACCTCCAAATAAATGGTTTCAGGGCATTTTAGGTAAATTGTATCACTTAATTATTTGAATTGCGAGAAATTTCTTTTTTTGAACATGTCTTCGACTTCTTTTCTCAATTCGACCCATATGGGATGTATTTTGCATTTAGCGCTCAAGCCGCACTCTTTTTTATCCACGGCGCAGACATTCATGGCGACAGGGCCTTCGACCGCCTCGATAACGTCATAGATGGTTATATCTTCCGGCATTCCGGCGAGTTGAAAACCGCCCTTGACTCCCCTGTACGACTGCAATATATTTGCCCGCGCGAGTTTCTGGACGATCTTCGCGAGGAAGCTTTTAGGAATGCACATCTCACGCGCTATCTCATCAACCATCGTCACTTCATCCGGTTTCCTCGCGAGGTAATACACACACCTTATCGCGTAATCCGTCTCTCGGGTAATCTGCATCATGATGTAAATTATAACCGAATTGAACTATTTTCGCCTACTCGTCATCGTCTTCAAGCATCCTGTATTTAGGCCCCTCCGGGTCTTCATACTGTCCGCTCCTTACAGCCCACATGAAAAAGAGCCACGCTCCTATGCCGAGGATTATGGATAATGCGATTAAAAAGAAAAGCGTCCACATAATTACGATGTCCTCCCTTGGGCAGGCATTTTGAGTCTCAGGGAATTGATTACTACAAGAAGGGAACTCGCCGCCATTGCGCCCGCCGCTATAATCGGATGCAGAATTCCAGCGACTGCAAGCGGGATCGAAATGATATTGTAAAAAAACGCCCAGAAGATATTTTGTTTTATTACGCTATACGCCCTTCGTGATATACGGATAAAGTAAGGGATAAGCCTGAGATCGTTCCTTACCAAGACCGCATCCGCGCTCTCCATAGCTATATCCGTTCCCCTGCCCATTGCTATGCCCACCGATGATTCCGTAAGGGCAGGCGCATCGTTAATGCCGTCGCCGACCATCATTACCTTCTGACCGTTCCGCTGCATCTTCTCTATAATTTCTTTTTTCCTGACCGGAGACGCCTCGGATAATGCGTTGCTTATACCCGCCTTTGATGCTATCGAAGATGTAGTAGTCCTGTTATCTCCGCTTATCATGGATATATCGAGATCCATTTCTCTAATATCCTTAACCGCTTCTATCGCCTCTTCCCTGATCATATCCGATATAACAAAAGCCGCCCTCACCTTTTTATCCCATGCGGCATATACTACCGTATCGCCCGCTTCCTCAAATCGCACTGCATCGCTATGGGATAATCCGATACAGCCCTCTTCCGGCATAAACGTCATGCTGCCTATTATAATTGTTTTGCCGTCTACAACTCCCTTGACTCCACGACCCGGAACCGCCTTAAAATCTGAAACAGTAAAGATTTTCAATCCGCGCGCTGCTTCGACAATCGAACGCCCTATGCTGTGCTCCGAAACACTTTCAATAGAGGCGGCGACAGAAAGTATGTAAGCCACTTCCGTATCCGGATCGAACTTAATGATCTCCTTCAACGCAGGTTTTCCTGCCGTTATAGTGCCGGTTTTATCGAATACCACATGAGTGAGCCTACTCGCATTTTCTATTACCTCTCCTCCCCTTATCAATATCCCCTTCGATGAAGCGCTACCCGTAAATATCAATACTGCGAGCGGAGTTGCGAGTCCGAGACTGCACGGACACGCTATGACAAGCACTGAAATGCCGGTCATTAATGCGCTGTGAGCGGACGCCCCCGATAAGAGGTATCCTATCACCGTCAAAAAGGCGATAATCAATATCGCCGGAACAAAATAGCCTACGATCCTGTCGGCCAATATCTGTATCCGGGGTTTTCTTGCCTGCGCGTCTTCCACGGCGCGTATAATGCCCGCAAGCACTGTCTCGTTGCCGGTCTTTTTAACTTTAAAAGCAATAGCGCCGTACAGGTTCAGGCTCCCGCCGATGACTTCGGAGCCCGGTACTTTAAAAACAGGTTTCGATTCTCCGGTAATAATCGATTCGTCCGTTTCCGATTCTCCGCTCATAACGATTCCATCAAAAGGAATCCTTTCACCGGGAACAATCCGAATCATATCTCCTTTTTTTATATCGGCTATCGGAATGACTTCATGTTTCCCCGCTTCACCGCGTAAAACCTTCGCCTCCTTGGGACTCAGCCCGGATAACCGTTCGATGGTCTCGGACGCCTTGCCTTTAGCAGTCGCTTCTATATATCTCCCGAGAAGTATCAATGTTATTATCATCGCCGCGGTGTCGAAATAAACCTTCCCGCCGGTCAGCATCTGGTATACGCTGAATACAAAAGCCGAACCCGCCCCTACCGTTATAAGCGAATCCATATTAAAGTGCAGGCTCTTAAGACCTCTGAATGTATTTTTAAGGAACGGCATTCCCGAATAAAATATAATCGGGATTGTCAGCACGAGGGATATTATCTCGAACAGCAGCCTGAAGTTGGAATCGATCCCCTGAAAATAGCCTGCATAAAGGGCGACCGAGTAAATCATCAACTGTGAAGACAGGAATCCGGCTGTCCCGAATCTCACGAGGAGGTCTTTAGCCTCCGCGTGCCGACGCTTGAACTGCTCGGATTCGGAATACGGTTTCGGATTATAACCTATTGATGCTATTCGCCTGAGGATATTATCAAATCCGATAATTTCAGGGTTCCACTTTACCCTTGCCTTATTGGTCGCATAGTTGACACGCGCGTATTCCACTCCTTCCGTCTTAATCAATATCCTCTCGTTAAGCCAGACGCAGGAAGCGCAGCGGATATTGTCTATGAAAATATCTATCTCTTTATATTTCTTTTCCTCTTGCCCTTTTTCCGTTACATCCCTTACATGTTCCGCAAAGGGTTTAATATCTATTTCTTTACCGAACAGTGATGATTCTATGCCGCCGTCATCCCATTTACGTCTTTTATAAAAATCGGATAGTCCCTCCGATTGGATAAGCGTATAAATACCCCCGCAGCCGTTACAGCAGAATACGCGGCTCTGTCCGTTCACTCCGTAATAAACGGCATCCCGTTCAGGGAATGTTAAGAGACAGTGGTCACATTTAAGCATTGACTGCAATACTCCTCCAGATAAAATACAATCCCATAAGCGTAATCATAATACCTCCGGCCTTATACATCCGCTCCCTGAACCTTACGCTTATTCGCTTAACGGCAATACCGAATAACAATAAGGCCGGCACCGTTCCCAAGCCGAAGCAGACCGAAAGCGCCATGCCCTGTAAAAGATCGGACGCGCCCGCAGCCGCAATAAATGCCGAATACGACAGACCGCAGGGAAGGAATCCCATCAATATGCCGAACGGATAATAACGCCATGACGATTCCGATTCGAGGACGGCTTTTACCGCCCTTATGACAGTACCGCTATGCCTTTCGATAAAATTCATTCCCTTTAAAACGCCTAAAACACCGAGCCCCATTATGATCATAATTATGCCCGCAGTTATTGCCGCAAAATCCTGAATCCCGGCTATTCCGGCAGCGGCATTCACAAAAGAACCGGTGAATCCCATGAACGCCCCTACGAAGGAATAAGTTGTGATGCGTCCTGTGTTGTAAAGGATGTGGGGTAAAACAGCGGTGCGCCGGCCGTCAGTGCTTTGCGCGTGTAACGCATACGATGCGACGAGCGGACCGCACATGCCTATGCAATGGCCGAATCCGCCGAGAAATCCCGAACCGAACATAAGTATATAAAGCGAATCAGTATGAAACATTAAAAATAAAATCCGCCTTTTTATTATTACCGGCATCAGGCAGATAAACCGTAGCCCGCCACAGTTTCCTACCGCTCGGACATTTAGGTATGACGCCTTTCCCTTTATATGTGTCGTCGGCTGTTTTTTTCAATACGACCTTATTTTTGCCCATATACATGCCGGGCATGCCGAGATCGAGAATTAATCTATCGGCTGTCTTCCCCCTGAGAGTTACGGTGAAAGAAAGTTCTTTCATGACTTTTACGGGTCTTGGAGTTATGTCCAATATGATTTCGGAAGCGCCTATCCTCTTAGTGCAGGGGCCCGAATCTATATTGCAGTCAGGCATATCCTGAGCGGCGGCATGAGGAGAGAAACCGCAGGGCAGAAGAAATACCGAAATAATAAAACAGAACAGCAAAAATTTTATTTTCATCTTCCCTGCCCTCAGTCTAATCTAAATCAACCATTTTATCAGCAGGAAACTGAATACGGTTATAAAGCCTGTCGTAAAAATGCTTAAAAAAAGCGGCCTGAAACCTACCTTCAGAAGCTGCCTGAAGTCCGTCTCGAGCCCCATCCCTGCCATCGCCATGGTCAAAAGGAACACGTCAAAAAATTCTATCCAGTGAACGGCCTTCGGAGTAAAGAACTGCAGTGAATTCAGAACGACCATTCCTAAAAAACCGAGCAAAAAAAACGGAAAGGTGATGCTCTTCTCCTCTTCCGCGCCTCCGTGTTTTATTACGCCCCTGTTCACAAGATATGAAAGGATTAATGTAACCGGAATAAGGGCCGCGACACGGGTAAGCTTTACGAGAATACCGATCTCCCCGCTTTTATCTCCTCCGCCGAAAGCCGCCGTTACCACCTGCGCGACTTCGTGAATGGATGCCCCTGTCCAGTAACCGTACTGTATATCCGTAATGGGCAGCATATCCGCCTTGAACATAAACGGATACAATAGCATTGAAATGGTGCCGAATACGGTTATCGAGCTTATCGCCACTATTATGTCTTCATCCTTCGACCTCGTGATCGCGCCTGCCGTGAGAATCGCGGACGCCCCGCATATGGATGTGCCTGTGCCTATCAGCAGGGAAGACGCAGGAGATACCTTCAGGAGTTTTCCGATTATGACGGCAAACAAAAAGGTCAAAAACAGCGGCGCGAGCGCGACAATAAGTCCTTCCCATCCGAGGCCTATGATCTTGTCAAAGGTTATCCTGATGCCGAGGAGGGCTACCGCGAATCTCAGCACCTGCCTCATGGAGAAAAAAATCCCGGCTTTATAGGCCGACGGGATAATAAAGGCGTTTCTCAAGAGTATGCCTATACCCATCGAGGCGATCAACGGAGTGACATAGGTAAGCTTTGCGCCGGTGTGCAGCGCAAGCGCCGCAATCGCTGCCGTCAGCATAAGGCCGGGCATCATAGCCCGATCTTGCGGCGGGAGAAAAAATCTCGTCTTGATGGCTAATCCGCCGTTTGTTTCCGCCGCCTGCTCACAGGCTTCGATCTTATTTTTTTCGCTCATGTCCGCCGGCACCTGCAGCCTCGTCGTCATCGTTCAGCATCTTATATTTAGGGTTCTCGAAATGCTCCAATTCGCTCTTTTTACGCGGTTTATAATAATGGACAACGATTATTATAAAAACGATAAAAAGAACTGCTGTAATACCGAAATTAATCCAACCGCTCCACTGCATCTCCTTCACGCTCCTTTGCGTTTATAACTCTCCGCTTCCCTCCGCAAGGGAAGCGGAGAGCGTAAGACCTATATTAGTCGAATTTCACCTTAATCGGTCCTGAGTTATAACTGTTATGCTTGCTCGAATCGTTGAAAACAGCGATTCCTACCGTGTAATCGCGCCTTGTATCGAACTGCACGTCGTTCTCCTTATCTCCGCTTTCGAGTTTTCTCTGCAGCATCACCGTCCATCTGCCGTTAGCCCATTTCGCGTTAGCCTTTATATCCGCCATGCTTCCGGAAAATTTAGAGAGCATCCACAAAGGCACGACATCTCCGTCCTTGAACTTACTGTAGTCTTTGATCTCTACGGTCTCGCCGTCAACAAGGAATCCCTGCGCCGTAGGCTTTTTGGCAGTGTCCTGCATGAACTTGGGTTTCTTTTTGTCGGCTGCCTCATTCTTCTTTGCTTTCCCGGTGCCTGCGTCGGCCTTTCTCGAATCGTCATCCACATAACCGTCCTCGGCATGTGCGAGAGGGTTGGTCGTGTATGCCTTCCATATCCACATATCGCCTCGCTCGGTCGCCGTCTCGCTGTGGTATTTCCAGTCCTCCTTATTTCTAGCGTCGGAATGGCATACTACCGCGCATCCCTTTGTGGCGAAGTTCTTTATCCTCTTTATCTCCCAGTTCAGGGCGACCATGTCCTCGTTGCCCTTCTGCTTTTCCCATTTGCCTTTTGAAAATTTCCACGCCTCTTTTGTCATGCTCCGGTCAGCATCGGGCCATGAAACGAGCATGCTGATATTTCCGCCCTTAGTATATACGGCCCTAACCCTTACTTCAAGGGTCTTCTTTTCAAACGGTCCTCCGGATGCGCCGTCGTGAATAAGGGTCGCCTCTTTTACGGAACCCCATTCAGGGCTGTTAATATCCGCCGGATCTTTAGATACCTTTTTTGCGGTGATCGCAGTATCGCCCTTTCCTGCTGCAAATGCAGCGGCTGCGCATACCATGAACAGCAGCGTAATTACAAAACTTAACTTCTTCATAATCATTTTCCTCCTTATAATTGATTCGCGGCCTGACGGCCATTTTGTTATGCCGATATCCCCAATACCGTAAACAATATCGTCAATACCACACCTCCTCCCATTAAAGCCATGGCAACAGGCCTCTTTCTGGGACTCGTCTCCGGATTCCTGTCCAAGAACGGAAATACCATGAGAGCAATAAATACCAGACCCGGCAAAACTACCGTAGGCACTATTTCAAGGCTCGATGGAAATATCTTAAGCAGATAAAAGGGCGCCATGAAATACCACTCCGGCCTCGGCTTAAAAGACGAATCCGAAGGGTCCGCCGGATCGCCCACCTTCATCGGCAGCGCGAGCGCGAGCGCGACAACCGCTATTACTACGATAAGCGCCGCTATCGCCTCTTTGAACAAGAAATCAGGATAAAACAACACCTGTTTTTTATCATTCTTTTCCGCCATCTTGACCTCCATATTTTTTATAACGGTTTGCTTATGCCGAGTCTGCGGATCATCCAGAAATGCCCGGCAAGAAAAATTACCGTAAGGATCGGCAGCACCGCCACGTGAATAGCAAAGAACCTCGACAGAGTAAGCGCGCCGAGGTCGTCTCCTCCCATAAGCAGCTGCGACAGGAAAGGACCGGCCACCGGAAGGCTCTTAGGCATCAACACGCCGACCTTTGTCGCCCAATACGCCTTCTGATCCCACGGAAGCAGATAACCCGTGAAACCGAAGGCAAGCGTTATCCCGAAAAGGAAAACCCCTGTTACCCAGTTGAACTCGCGCGGATTTTTATATGCGCCGTAGACATAAACCCTGAGCATGTGCAGAAAAACAGCTGTTATCATTATGTTTGCGGACCAGTGGTGTATCGCCCTTATCGGATTGCCGAGGGGAAGGTCGAATGTGATATATTCGACCGTGACAAACGCGTGGTCTATCGACGGCACGTAGAAAAAAAGCATTGCGACGCCGGTTACCGCCAGCAGTAAATATAAAAGAAACGTGATACCGCCGAAACAGTAGGTTAAATTTATACGCGGCGGCACAGGATGGTCGAGGACATTCCTTTTGAACTCCTCCCTGAAACCTAACCTTCTGTCGAATACCTCTATAAGTCGCCCGAACATATGCTATGCCTCCTTTAAAGCAGTATTTATCATAAGTTTCCCGTCCTCTACCTTCGCCTCCAGTTTAGCGAGTGAATGAGTGGGCGGCCCGCTTACATTTTCGCCTGTCGCGTCATAAACTCCGGAATGGCAAGGGCATTTAAAATTTCCCGACTGCTCGTCGAAGTTGACGTTGCAGCCGAGATGTGTGCATGTTGCCGACAAGGCGAAAACTTCTTCTCCGTTTACTTTCACATAGACCAGCTGCTTCACCTTTCCTTCGAGCCATCCGTCCTTTGCGTCATAGGTTATACCGATTTTATGAAATTGGCCGTCCGCGAGTTCCGAGGCGTTTCCGGCCTCCACCCATTTACCTTCACGCTTGTTGGTTATTGCCGGCGCGCCTATGGATGTGAGCGCAGTGCCGCCGAGACCTACCGCAATAGCGCCGGTTATAACCCCGATGCCCGCTTCAAGGAACTTGCGCCGCGTAACCTTTTTACCGTTTTCTTCCATGTTGTCCTCCTTACTTCCCGACATATACTTTATTGTCAAATGCAACCGTATCGGATCCGAGGGTAACGCGGGCCTTTACTTCCCAGTAACCCGTACCGTTAAAAACGACCGCTGCCCGATACTTCCCGTTGCCTATATTCAGAGCTTTATACCGGTCGATGCGCGGACTGCCCATCCGGCTGACAAGCAGTTCTACGGCAGAGCCCTCGACAGCCCTTCCGTCCCTATCGAAAATACTCACAACAAACGGGTTATCGCCTTCACGAACAGAGGGCGGTACTTTCACCTTCCAGCCAAGTTCCATGTATCTTTTTAATGTCCTGTCGAAGTTGAGCGCGGCCTCATACGGATCGTCCTCTACAACCGCATCCCGCTGCGACACGCCCACGACAATGGACAGGGCAATCACTCCCATGCCGGTGGATATTATCAATGCTATTAACGTCTTATACATCATCCGGAATTATAAAATTCGTTTCTCTCGTTAGATTTATATTTTTATTTTTATCGCTCAACGTTATTCTTATCTTCCTCGCACCCTTCAAACCAGACGCATCCTTTACCCTCACAAACAGCGGCAGCCTGTCCCTACCTCCGGCCACAATATGAACCGGCTCATTTATTGACTGCGAGACGGTTTCATTAAATCTCTCCACGCTGACCCGCAAATCGACCGGTTCGTTCCGCATATTTTTAACGGAAAGCACGTATGCGTTGATGATGCTCCCATCCTTTGTAAAACGGGCCTCCATCGGGTGCGGCAATACGGTAAAGTCTATACCCGTCCTTGCCGACATCAGATATACGGAAAAAACAAAAAATACAATCACAAATACGCCGACAATGAAAAAATTCTGTCTTAGGATCCTGCCTTCTCCCGCAGTGCCGAACGCGTAACGGATAAGCCCTTTTTTGCCCTGCTGCTCCATGACCTCATTGCAGGCGTCGAGGCATGCCGCGCAGTTGATGCATGCCGCGTTCAATCCTTCCCTTATATTGATATTCGTAGGGCATACATTCTCGCACCTTTTACAATTTATGCACTCAGTCGCCCGTTTGGGATCAAGCTCTATGACAAGCGTGCTCTGATCGAACATAACGCCCTGAAGCTTTGCGTAGGGACATACCGTAGCGCACCATTTATGCCTTAGAAACGCATAGTTCAAAAATATTATTGCCGTCATGACGATCCAGAATCCCCATGTGGTCGAGCCTAAATTACCGGTCATTAAATCCGGAATAAATTCATAAGGCGAAACAAAATACCAGATAAGCGCCGCGGCAACGACAATGGAAATGACGAACGCAGCTGTGAATGCAAGTAATTTATAGGCGATACCTTTCTTTTTTGCCTTGTCCACAAAGGGCGTAAAATCAATCAAAACGGTCTGGGGACATAGCCAGCCGCACCATACCCTGCCGAATACGAGTGTAATAAAGACTATAAAGAGGGTAAGGAATATGGTCGCGATAAGCACGATAAAGAATTCCTGCATCCATATGGAATAACCGAAAACATGAAGCCTTAACGTAGGGATATCAAAACGAAACGCGCTCTCGCCCTTTATCCTCACAAACGGGATGCCTATAATAAGAACGGCCTGAATTATTCCGGCAATCCGTCTAAGCGTCCTTATCCTCACGGAATTTCTTATCATGATTTAGTGCCCCCTAAATCTCCTCTCCCCTATAAACCTGAAAAAGAAAAGAGGCGGGGGGTGGGAGGTGTTTTTACCCCCCGCATCGGGGGAGAGAGCCCGATTATTTTTTAATCGATTCGAGATATTGGCCTTCCTGACTCCAGCCGCTTATCTCAGGTGTATACGCGAAGCTGTAAAATATTCCCCATGCGATCAACCCGAAAAAGAGCAACAGCCAGCCTATAGGCAGTCTCTTTTTTGTGTCCTGCCTTTCCATGTCCTCAATCTTGTCTATATCTTGAGCCATATTTGCCTCCTATTCCTTTTCTTCCATCGACCTTATATACGAGACGAGAGACCATATCTTCTTCTTGCCGAAGAACTCGCCCCATGAAGGCATTCCGCCCTTTGCCCTTCTGCCTTCGAATTCCATGTCCTTTTTTGTGCCGTCCGCGATCGTGAAGAAAAGGGTGTCGTCGCCGACAGGCCCGACAACATAGAGCCATTCCTTATCGGTAAGGTCGGGGCCTATGTCTCCCTTCGCATCCACGCCGTGGCATGCCGCGCAATTCATCTCGTATACCTTTTTACCCTCGGCAACGGCATTCATATCTCCTGCAAGCGGATTCATATCCCCTTTCGCTATCATAGGAGGTCTCGGCTTTCTCGGAACCGCGTGGCCGAGGGATTGCATATACGCGACAAGAGCGTCCAGTTTCGTTTTGTCGGAAAGGGCAGCCATCTCTTCCTTTGTATATGGGAAACCGAGGGCATTCATCCTCGCCTCTGCGGCCTTTGCATCGACCTGACGGTCGGCAAGCCAGCCGTACGAAGGCATGTTCGACCCCTGAAACAGTTTCCGGGGATCGTTGAAATGCTTGTAATGCCATTTATCCGTGTACTTTCCGCCGACGCGGGCGATATCCGGCCCAGTCCTTTTCGAACCCCATAAAAACGGCTGGTCATAGGCAAACTCGCCTGCCTTCGAATACTCGCCGTAGCGCATAACCTCGGCCTTCAGAGGCCTTACGGTTTGCGTGTGGCAATAAAAACATCCCTCTTCCTGATACACGTCCCTTCCCGCAAGCTGAAGCGCCGTATAAGGGTTAAGGTTCTGGAGCTTTGGATGCATCTGGGGCGTGAGCATCGGAAAGACCATCATCACAGCCGTTCCTATAAGGATACCGACGGTAACTACAACCGCGAATAAAATAGGTTTTTTATAAATTGTCCCTGCCATGACTTACCTCCCTTGTCCTGCCGGCGCAGGTATTTTTTTGGCCCGTAAAACTGTCATGACAATGTTGTATGCGAACATACACAATCCGACAAAGAAAAGCAGGCCGCCGACCGTTCTCATCTTCCAGTACGGATAGTTGTTTACCACCGATTCCATAAAAGTGTAGGATAGGCTTCCATCATCGGGAGATATCGCCTTCCACATGGCTCCCTGCTGTATTCCGAGTATCCACATGGTGATGGAGAAAATAAGCTGCCCTATTAGAACGAACCAGAAATGCGTGTTTGCGAGCTTTACGCTGTAGATTTCGGTGTTATAAACCTTGGGAATTACATAGTACATGGAGGCTCCGACCGTCATTGCGACCCATCCCATAGTGCCCATATGAACGTGTCCGGGAACCCAGTCCGTATAATGTATCAACTGGCTTACCACCCTCAACCCCTGTGTCGGACCCTGTATGGTCTGGAGCCCGTAAAACGTTATCCCGAGTATAAAAAACTTTGCAAGGTAATTAGTTTTCATCTGCGACCAGTCCGGGGCTAAGGTATAATAGCCGTTCACTACGGATCCCCACGATGGAGCTATCATGAACATTGTGAATGCTATCCCCACCGTCTGTATCCAGTCAGGAAGCGGCGTGTAGACAAGGTGGTGAGCGCCGGTCCAGAGGTACGCAAATACCAAAGACCAGAAGGCTATTATCGAAAGCCTGTGGCTGTAAATGGGCATACCCGTGGATTTGGGAAGAAAATAATAAAACATCGCCAGTATCGGCGTTGTGAACACAAAACCGACTGCGTTATGCCCATACCACCATTCGATATTAGCGTCATTTACCCCCGCGAATATCGAATACGACTTGAAAAGTCCCACCGGAATAGCAAGGTTATTTACGACATAAAGAACGGCAACGGCAATAACGGTTGCTATCAGATACCAGAGCGATATATACATCTGCTCTTCCTTGCGCTTAATGATGGTCCCGAAAATATTTACTGCGAACATAACCCACAAAATAACCACGCCGATGTCGAGCGGCCATTCCAATTCGGCGTACTCCTTCGACTGTGTCATACCGGCAAGGAGACTGACCGCAGCCGCAACAATGGCCGCATTGAATATGTAGAGCTGAACCATTGCAAGCTTCGGGAACAAAAGCGGCACCCTCGTCAGACGCTGAACCATGTAATAACTCAGCGCGAATATTTCGGCCACCGCGAATCCGAAGGCGAGACCGTTTACATGAACGGCCCTCAACTTGCCATAAGTGAGAAACGGCGCGATATTCAGTTCCGGTTTCCACAACTGGATTGAGATTATCAATCCGATCAACACCGAGACTGCCCCCCAAAATAGTCCGGAAAGGGCAAAGCCTTTGACAGGTTTCCATTCGTACGATGTATCCTCTGCCATTTTTAAGCCCTCCTTTTATTTAATATCGGACAGAAGCTGTCCTGTTTTTGGTAAAAAAATTATTACGATCTAAGCCTTCCGCTCCCTCAAAATCCGCAACCCGCTCCTGTTTTTCAAAACAGGATTCCCCTTTCGTACTGCAGCGCATGCGCTGCAACCGTAATTAACGTCCGACACCGGCACTCGAACGCTTTTAGCCGGTACCGGCATCATATTATCCAAAAATTTTTGAAAATTGTATCTATTCAATTTCTTTATAAGAATATCCCTTATCTCGATCCATACCGGATGAACAGAACACCGGCTTCTTCTCGAACAGCTCTTATTATCGACTACGCATGCATTTATAAAAATGGGGCCTTGAACGGCCTCGATGAGATGAAGGAGGGTTATTTCTGAAGGTTTTTTCCGGAGGGCAAAACCGCCGTTTACGCCCCGCGTCAATGAAACTATCTTCGCCTTCGCGAGTTTCTGTAGGATCTTAGCGACAAAACTTTTAGGCATGTCCTGCTTTTTTGAAATGTCCGTAATCATATGCAGCCCTTCAGGCCCCTGATCCATGTGAAGGATGCACCGTATCGCATAGTCGGTTTCTCTCGTTATTTTCATTCCGGACTGATTTTATCCTGTTTGGAAAAAAATTGTCAAGGGGGGTCAAAAAGAATCTTACAGCCTTCCGGAACGGATGATGGATATGACGAGCCAGATGCCGAACAGAAACGCGAACCCGAAGGCGGTGAGGCCGAAGAGAGACATGCCGAATATCGTCGGGCCCGCGCCTGTCGCGTGCATTATCGCGGAGCTTACGAGCATGGCGCTGATGATCATGGCAAACGATATCCTGTTGCTCGATTTGTCCATGTCCTTTATGAACTCCGGCAGATTTACATGATACATTTTTATCTGTATATCGTCCTTCAATATCTTTTTGACAATCTGCTTCATCTGCCTCGGAAAGAGGAACGCGAAATCGCCTATATCGATCAAGTTTTTCTTTGCCTTATCATAAAGCCTTGAAGGGCTGTATTTCCTCCGCACGAGCCTGGAGGCATATGGTTCTGAAGCCGCGATGAAATCGAACTCGGGGTCGAGCTGCCTGCCTAAATTTTCGAGTATGAGCATGGCCTTGTTTATGAGCAGCAGGTCCGACGGTATCTTCAGATTATGCTTTATCGCCAGATGCGTAACGGTATTGAGATACTGTGCGAAATTTATTTCCTGTAACGTAAGCCCGTAAAGAGGCTCAAGGAGATCGGACAGATCCGCCTTAAAATCCTTTCTGAATGCGTCGATATCTATTTCTTCCGGGACTATGCCGAGTTCGATATACTGATCTATGAGGGCATCGAAATCCCTGTTGATAAGCGCTAAAAAGGTGTTTGCCATTGTCTCTTTAAGTTCATCGGAGACCCTCCCTACAATACCGAAATCCAAAAAAGCTATCATGCCGGCGGGCATTACGAAAATATTTCCCGGATGCGGGTCGGCGTGGAAGAAGCCGTCCTCGAGTATCTGTTTGAAATACGCGTCGATCCCTATCTTGGCGATCTTCTTTTTGTCTATATTCATATCGTCTATTGCCGTTAAATCGTCGATTCGCACACCCTCTATCATTTCCATGACAAGCACGCGTTCCGTAACGAATTCCGGATAAACTCTCGGAATATGGACATCCTCGCTCCCTGCGAAATTCTTCCTGAACCTGCCGCAGTTCCTCGACTCCTCTACAAAATCCATCTCTTTTCTGACCGTTTTAGAGAATTCTTCCACTATCCCTGACGGGTTGAAAAACCTGCTTTCAGGCACGTGTTTATCGAAAAGTCTGGCGATGGTTGTAAGGATATTGATATCGGTTTCTATCTGCTCCCTTATATCCGGCCTCTGCACCTTGACCACGACGCTCGAGCCGTCGAGGAGTTTTGCGCTGTGCACCTGCGCTATGGAGGCGGCTGCGATAGGTATCTCGCAAAAAGAATCGAATATCTTATCCACCGGAAGCCCTATGTCTTCTTCTATGATCCTTTTGGCCTCATGCGGTGGGAAAGGGGGAACTTCGTCCTGAAGTTTTTTTAATTCATCGGCAATCGGGACCGTAATTAAATCCGGACGCGAAGACAAAACCTGAGCTAACTTTATAAATGTAGGTCCGAGTTCTTCAAAGGCCATCCTGAGCCTTTCCGGAACAGTAGGACCCTTAAGCGCAGGCCATACCCCGAAAGCCTTTAACCGCTTTTTAAAAGGTATGTACCTGCCGAGGTGTATCTGGTCGACGATCTGCCCGAATCCGTATTTGAGAAATACATGAATTATCTGCTGCAGTCTCCTGGCAGACTTATATGTCCGGGTAAGTCTTGAAATATCCACGAGTCTCCGGCCGGCTTACCCTTATGGCGTCCCTTCCAGTTTCTTTATCCTCTCGGAAAGTTCTTCTATTTTTTTATTAAGCTGCGACACATCCTCTTTCGTAGGTAAGCTTATCTTTTCTATCGTCTTAGTGACGAGATCGGAGATACTCTTGCTGAGTTCGGACGTGCTTTTATCCGCTTTTTCCGCCCATTCCTTGACAAGTTTTGCGCCCTGCGATTCGCTCAGTTCGCCTTTTTTGACAAGTTCGTCTATAAACTCCTTTACCTTTTCCTGAACGCCGAAACCCGCCATTAATGCATTTTTCACAACATCGAAAACTGTCATAAAACACCTCCATTTTTTGTTAGGGCGGGGACAGTCCCGAATCTACGGCTTCGCCCGTAATTCTGGGACAGTCCCCTTGTTATTCACTAAGATTCCTCAACTCATCTTTTGATTAAATCATATACCGAATCGAGCGCCTTGTCCAGTTTTTCCAGCTCTTTTGTGCCTCCCTGAGCCATATCCGCCTTCCCGCCGCCCCTGCCGCCGCACAACGATGCAACGTGCTTCAATATTTCTCCGGCCTTATATCTATCCGTAAGGTCTTTCGTAACCATCGCGAGGATCGATGCCTGCCCCTCAAAAGCCGAAGCAAGAACGATTATGCCCGAACCTGCCTTATCGCGCACATTGTCCGCCAGTACTCTCAAATCCTTCGGTTCCATGCCGTCAACCCTATGAACTATAATCTTTACTCCACCCGTCTCTTTTGCGCTGTCGATAATCGACGAAGAACTGCCTGCCGCTGCCTTCGATTTCAGGATTTCTATCTCTTTCTCTTTTTCCTTAAGTTCCGAAAGCAGCTTTTCAACCCTTTCGTAAGGATTATCGGCCTTAAGCAATGCCGATATATTCTCTATTTCGGCCTTTTTATCCCGCAGGTATTCAAAAGCAGCCGTGCCCGTAAGCGCCTCTATCCTCCTGATACCGGAGGCGACGCTGCCTTCTGCCGCTATAACGAAAGAGCCTATATTGCCCGTATGCCTGCAATGAGTGCCGCCGCAAAGTTCGGAGCTGAACCCCGGCACACGCACAACCCTGACCGTGTCCCCGTATTTCTCCCCGAACAGTGCGATAACGCCGGATTTCATGGCATCATGTATATCCATGGTTTCCGTCTCAACAGGTGAATTCACAAGGATCCTTCCGTTGACAATATCTTCGATTTCGCGTCTCTCCTTTTCTTCAAGACTGTAGAAATGAGTAAAGTCAAAGCGCATCCGCTCCGGCGAAACATAAGAGCCCGCCTGCTTTACATGCTCGCCCAGCACATTCCTCAAGGCCGTATGCAAAAGATGGGTGCCCGTATGATTGCGCGCCGTTGCAGCCCTTCTATCGGCATCTACGGAACACCGGACCTTATCCCATACCTTTAGAGAGCCTTTTTTGAGTTTTATCACATGAGCATGCAGCCCGGCCTCTTTCTTCGTATCCTTCACGACGGCATGAATTAAGTCATTGTATATTATTCCGGCATCGCCCACCTGTCCGCCGGACTCTCCGTAAAACGGCGTCCTGTCAAGGAATAATTCGGCTTCGTCCCCTTCCGCAATTTCGGTCACAACTTTGCCGTCCTTCAATATAGCCTTGATAACGGCGTCCGCTTCAAGACCGTCATAACCTATAAACTCCGTATCCCCAAGTTCGGATTGGAGTTCCTTATATATGGAAGCAATAGCCTCGTCTTCGCCTATCCATGACGCGCGCGCCCGCTCGCGCTGAATCTCCATCTCGCGGTGGAAACCGTCCTCATCGATAAGGAGGTGATTATCTATAGCTATATCGCGGGCAAGGTCAAGCGGGAAACCGAAGGTATCGTACAATTTAAACAACTCGCTGCCCGGAATAGTATTTTTATTTTCTTTCCGCATGGATGCAATAACGTCGTCAAGGAGCCTCATGCCCTGATCGAGAGTGCGCGTGAAACGCTCCTCTTCCATCATCAGGACTTTTGAGATCCTTTTCCTCTCCTGCTCTATTTCCGGATAGACGGCGCTCATAGCATCCGCCGTGGAACCGACGAGCTTATATAAAACCGCACCGCCGAAACCGAGCAGGCGCGCATGGCGGGAAGCGCGGCGTATGACGCGTCGGAGCACATATCCCCTGCCTTCATTGGAAGGCATCAGCCCGTCCCCTATTAAAAAGGAGGCTGCCCTCATATGGTCGGCAATCACCCTGATCGAGATATCGACATCATTGTTCTTGCCGTAGTTTGCGCCCGATAATGATTCAACCTCCGATATTATCGGGGAAAAAAGATCCGTATCGAAATTATTATATTTGCCCTGAAGAACTGCGGTTATCCTCTCAAGACCCATTCCGGTATCGATGCTCGGTTTGGGAAGCGGAGTAAGATTGCCCGATTCATCACGGTTGAACTGCATGAACACCAAATTCCAGAGTTCCAGATACCTGTCGCAGTCGCAGCCGACCTTACAGTCCGGCTTGCCGCAGCCTACATGCTCTCCCTGATCGATAATTATTTCGGAGCATGGGCCGCAGGGGCCTGTATCGCCCATCTGCCAGAAATTATCCTTTGCGCCGAGCCTTACTATCTGTCCGGATGGAATATCCGTGAGTTCTTTCCACAATCTCTCGGCCTCGTCGTCGTCCTCATACACCGAAACCCAGAGCTTATCTTTCGGCAGTTTATACCATTCCGTGAGAAGCTCCCATGCGAACAGTATCGCATCCTTTTTAAAGTAATCCCCGAAGGAAAAGTTGCCGAGCATCTCGAAAAAGGTATGATGGCGGGAGGTATGTCCCACGTTCTCAAGGTCGCTGTGTTTGCCGCCGGCCCTCATGCATTTCTGGCATGATACGGCCCTCGTGTAAGGCCTCTTTTCTTCTCCGAGGAAAACGGATTTAAACTGCACCATTCCCGCATTGGTAAAAAGCAATGTCGGGTCGTGTCTCGGTATAAGCGAAGAGCTTTTTACTACTTCATGTCCTTTCGATTTGAAAAAATCCCAGAACGAATTCCTGATTTCAGAACTCTTCATCCGCTCCTCTATTTCCCTACCCTGCCGGGCTCGGTGCTTATAATATAAGTAAGCTTGCCGTCGATGAATATAAGCCTTGTCTTAAAGGCTCCCAATACCGATGTATATATCCATTCCTCTTTAGACTTTCCGCCCTCCTGTTCGAGCTGCCTCACGCTGTCCGGAGCTCCCCAAGCGTACCTCACCTGCTGCGTAGTCATGCCGGGGGCCGTTTCACCCTTTATAATTTTTTCCTGCACATCGAGGGGATAAGCCTTTATCTCCTCCTGCGTAAAACGTATGGAAGACGAAGAGCAGCCGACCAAAAACAATACACCGATAAATAAAATCGCATAAAACCCTTTTCTCGAAGTCATTTCATTCCTCCTTTAGATCGAAAGATTTTAACGTCCTGTTTATTGTTCCATAAGAAAAGCCCCTTCTCGCAAGCATTCCCCAGAGCCTTCTCCTTATGGTCTCTTCATCGCACTTTTTCAAACCTTTTAATTTCTTCTCAACGAAATTCCTTGCGGTATCGAGATAATTATCCTCATCGCCTAAAATTTCATCCGCTATGTCGCCGGAGATGCCCTTGTTTATCATATAGGCCCGCGTGCCGCGCCTGCCTAAATATTTTCTCTCAACGGCATCCTTCTTTAATATCCCGGCAAACCTTCTATCATTTATAAAATCCCTCTCTTTAAAATATGCGACGGCATTGCCGGCAACCTCCGCCGAAAAGCCCTTTTGCATCAACTTCTCAAACATCTCTTTTTCGCTTCTGTCCCTGTAACCGAGCAGCCTGAACGCGTGTTTCAGCGCGGATTCAAGGGTATTTCTATCGTCGCCCTCAAAATCTTTCGATCTTGAATTCGTCCGTTTTTTGTTCTTTATTGGATTCAAGGGCAACATCGCCTCCGGACTGTATGCCTTTAACCTTCAAAGCGAAGTCTGAAGGATTCGTAGCCTGCCGCACGGCCTCGTCATAGGTTATCAGACCCGCCTGCAAGAGGTCAAAGAGGGACTGGTCGAATGTCTGCATGCCGTAAAGATTTTTGCCCTGCGCTATTACGTCTCTAATCGCAGATGTCTTTTCAGGGTCGAGAATGGAGCTTCTGACAGTGGCGGTCGCTATAAGCACTTCGACCGCGGGAACCCTGCCTTTCCCATCCGCCTTCGGCACAAGCCTCTGCGATATTACGCCCTTTAAAACGGTCGCAAGCTGTATTCTTATCTGATTCTGCTGGTTTGAAGGGAAAACCGATATTATCCTGTTGACGGTCTCTGCCGCGTCCAGCGTATGAAGCGTGCTCAACACTAAATGCCCGGTCTCCGCCGCCGTCAGGGCGATCTCAATGGTTTCAAGGTCTCTCATCTCTCCCACGAGTATGACATCGGGGTCCTGCCTTAATGCCGCCCTAAGCGCCTTACCGAAAGATTCCGTGTCCTCTCCTATCTGTCTCTGGCTCACTATACCGGCGGCGTCCTTGTGAATGTATTCGATGGGGTCTTCAATGGTCATTATATTGACCGACCTGCCGGAGTTTATGTAATCGATTATTGCAGCGAGAGTCGTGGATTTGCCGCTGCCCGTAGTGCCGGTCACAAGTATAATACCCCGCTCTTCGGATGCGATCTTTTTTATAACATCAGGCATGAAAAGTTCATCTATCTTTGGAATGCCGAAAGGTATTATCCTGAAGACAAGCCCGGCAGTGCCGCGCTGCTGAAAAGCATTGCACCTGAATCTTCCGATACCCGGTATGCTGTATGAGAAATCGACGTCGTGGGTCTTTTCGAATATCTCCTTCTGCCTTGGTCCGATTACCGACAGCACCATGCGCAGCGCATCCTCCGGCTTGATAACCGGAAGCGCCTTCTGCGGAACAAGAACGCCGTTAACCCTGAAGACAGGAGGCGATCCCACTTTTATGTGGATATCGGACGCCTTCAATGAACAGGCGCTTTTCAGGAGTTCGTTTATATCCATTATTTCTTCAAACCCGATGTCTCCATTATCCTCTGCTCTATCTCCGCGACGGTCTCGGGGTTGTTCTTCAGATATTCCCTGACATTCTCCCTTCCCTGCCCTATCTTATTGCCGCTGTAACTGTACCACGCACCGGCTTTTTCAATAATCCCATTGTCTACTCCAAGGTCTATTATCTCGCCAAGCCTCGATATGCCTTCATTAAAGTATATATCGAACTCCGCCTGTCTGAAAGGAGGGGCAACCTTGTTCTTGACTATCTTGACCCTTACCCTTCCTCCGATAATTTCCTGCCCTTCTTTAAGGCTGTCTATTTTCCTTATATCGAGCCTCATGGAAGAGTAAAATTTCAGGGCATTGCCTCCGGTTGTCGTTTCAGGATTGCCGAACATAACCCCGATCTTCATCCTTATCTGATTTATGAAGATTACGGTGGTGAGCGATTTCGATATGGCCGCAGTAAGTTTTCTCAATGCCTGGCTCATAAGCCGTGCCTGAAGTCCCATATGGGAATCTCCCATGTCACCTTCAATCTCGGCCTTCGGCACAAGAGCGGCAACGGAATCTATTACCACTATATCCACGGCTCCGCTTCTTACGAGTGTTTCCGTCACTTCAAGGGCCTGCTCCCCTGTATCCGGTTGTGATACCAGAAGGTCTTCAACATTTACCCCAAGCCTTGCCGCATAATTAACATCGAGGGCATGCTCGGCGTCTATGAATGCCGCTGTTCCGCCCATCTTCTGCGCCTGCGCTATGGCATTCAGGGCAAGGGTTGTCTTTCCGGACGATTCGGGGCCGAATATCTCGATAACCCTTCCTTTTGGAAATCCACCGATTCCCGTAGCGATATCGAGGGTCAGAGAACCGGTCGGTATCGCCTGTATTCCTTCCGCAACCTCGCCGGAGCCGAGCCTCATTATAGAGCCCTTTCCGAAATTTTTCTCGATCTGTGAAATGGCCATCTCCAATGCCTTGATCTTTTCCTTGTTCATCTATACGCCTCCTTTTTTATCCCATGAAAGTCTCTGAAAGTCTTTCACCGGAAACTATTGTTTTCTATTTAAGTCTAAATCCCGCTATCTTCGAATACTCCGCCCCTTCGGATTTCAAAACACTCCGCATGAGCAGAATTTCATTCACATCTATACTACCAAAAAACGCGTCCTTAAATGTATAGATTTCCTTAATAACAGGTTCGATGCCGTTTCTGTCTTTTATCCTCCCTATGGTCAGATGGGGAGAAAACTTTCTGTTCTCTTTTTCGAATCCGAGTTTCGACAAAACATCTTCTATATCCTCATAGAGCCTTTTCAACTCTTCGGATTCGTCTATTCCGATCCATAACACATTGGGGTATTTAAAATCAGGGAATGCGCCCGCACCCTTGATAGTAACAGTGAAGATATCGCGGCCGGCGCATACAGGGGCAAGTTTTTCCTGTATATCCGTTATCAAACCTTCTTTCACCTCGCCCAAGAACTTCAGCGTGATATGGATTTTTTCCGGAGCTACCCATTTAATTCCCTTAGATTTTTTATTGCACTTCTCTATAACGTCGGCAATCGAATGCCTTATATTTTGAGGGATATCTATGGCTATAAAGCATCTCATATGGTTTCGGAGATAATCTTAATTAAAAGATTAATGCCTTCCATCGCGGCATTATATTTGTTGTGGTATCTATCTCCGTGAAAACGCCTTTCCATAGCAATGATTTCTCTTCCGCTGCTCACCGCAAAATACACCAGTCCTACATCCTTGCCTTCCAACGCATCCGGCCCTAAATTACCGGTAACGGATAATGACATGTCCGTTCCGGTTTTCAGGCGGATATTTTCGGCCATAGCCTTTGCGGTCTCCCCGCTTATCACCCCGGATATTTTGATAATATTCTCATCGATACCGAGAATGCCTGCCTTTGAATCTGCGGAATAGACCACAACTCCTGAGTGGAAGACTTTTAATGCCCCCGGTATCGAGGTAATCGCGTGTGCTATAAGGCCGCCGGTGCATGACTCAGCGAGGCTCAGAGTCAAACCTCTCTCGGATAACAATGAGTTGAGCTTTTCGGCAGACTTGATTAAATCATTCTCCATATCTGTAATAGTATATTCGTAAATATTCCTGCCGACAAGTCGTCAAGCATTATGCCGAGCCCGCCGTGAAACGTCTTTTCAATGTTCCTTATGGGCGGCGGCTTTAGTATATCGAAAAATCTGAACACAAGAAAGGCTGAAATAATATATCCGACCGTTAAAGGAAGGAAGGCAACGGATGCAAGATAACCGGCAAATTCGTCAATGACTATATACTTACCGTCTTTTATTCCGGTATCTTTTTCGACGGCATGTGAACTCAGGACTCCTGCGATAAAAACCAGCGTTAATATCGCAAGCAGCGGTAGGACATCCGGCTTGAGAATCCAGACAAACGCCAGCGCCGCAAGGCTTCCGAATGTGCCCGGAGCAAAAGGAATATAGCCGATGAAAAAGACAGTGGCTATGACTTTAGATAAAAGTACCGGAATGTCTTTCATCGGCTGATATTATATCACAGGCTTTACACCTTAAACTGTCCCACTATATTCTGAAGATTAGAAGCAAGCCTTGCAAGATCGGAAGATGCGCCGGCTATCTGTTCTGCTCCTGACGATGTTTCCTTGGAAACGCTTGCGATCGTTTCTATATCTCCGCTTATCTGTTCGGATACCGTAGACATCTCTTCCGTGGCCGAAGCTATCTGCTGAACCATAGAATGCAGCTCATTGACGCTGTTCACGATATTGCGGAGCGCATCGCCTGCCTTTACCGAAAATTCAACGCCGACTTCAACCCTCTTTGTTCCTTCTTCCATGGAATGAACCGCCCTGCTTACTTCGTCCTGTATTGCCTTTATCATTTCTCCTATTTCGGATGTGGCCTTTGCCGTCCTCTCGGCAAGTTTTCTGACCTCATCCGCAACAACGGCAAAACCCCTTCCCTGCTCTCCGGCCCTCGCAGCCTCGATTGCGGCATTCAGGGCAAGGAGATTCGTCTGATCGGCTATATCGTTAATAACGCTTACTATCTCTCCTATTTGCTTGGACCTCTCGCCGAGGGAACCCATAAGCTGAGCGGACTCCCTTACGGTATCGGCAATCGCCTTAACCTCCGCTACGGATCTGTCTACGATCTGCTCCCCCTCCTGCGCTATCTTTGTGGTCTTTGTGGCGGACAACTCTATATTCGATGCGTTCTTTGCTATATCAACAACCGTCTGGGACATTTCCTCCGACGAGGTTGCGATCTGTGACGCCTTTCCCGCCTCCTCTCCGGCGCCCTTTGACATCTGCGCGGAGGTAGAACTTAATTGCTGACTTGCGGAAGCTACATTGTCCGCCGTAGACTTCACATTGATTATAATGTCCTTCAGATTTTTCACCATGATCTTCATGGCATAAAGCACGCTGTCGCCGCCCTTCCCGTCCTTGCTGTTAACGGCAGCGATATCCAGCGCGAGGTCTCCCTGAGACACCTTCCTTGCGACATCCGCCGCATACATGGGCTCTCCGCCGAGCTGTCTCCGCAGGGTGAGCGCAATCCAACCCGCCATTAAAATGCTGATAGAGATAAGGATCACACCCCCGGCAATTATCATTATCTTTGTTCTCTTTGCCGTTGAAGCGGCAGTCCTGTCAATCTCGGCGCTCTGTTTTGCCTGAAGCTCTATCAGATTGTCGAGAGCCTTAACGCTCCCCGCGCCTGAAATCAGGATAGTCTTTGAACGAAATGCCGCAGCTTCATCAATTTTTCCTGCCTCCATCAATTCAAACCACTTAGGCCGAGCCTCTTTGTAAGCGGCATATATCTCGCTCAGCTCTTTCAATGCCTGCTTCATCTCACCGGTGAGATTCACGGCTGCGTATAGTTTCAGGTTTTCATCCATGATACCGAACCATTTCGAACTTTCATCGATTATCTTCTTGCGCGATGCAGGGTCGGTTACCGCGACATATTGCGAAATGCCGAAGCGCAGCTTCCACATTGCATCCTGCGTGTTTGCAAGGTATTTCGTGGCAAGTACGCTGCCCTCGTTCATTTCACCGAGCATTGACGACAAACTAACGGCAGTCAAAAAACCGATCAGGACAATCACAACGGCAAAAAGACCGGTGCTGCCTACAAACAACGTCATTCTTCCTTTTACGGTCATATTCTTAAACATGCCTCTCCTCCTGAAAACTATGACTTGCGTCTTCTTTTAACCATTATATTACATATTTTCCTTAAAAACTACTTTTTTTAGAGGGAATTTTTTTGCCCTATTTTTTCCCATAATCCGCAGCCGAACATTTATATAGATAAGGCAGGCATGGATGAAAAGCCTTTAGCAGTGATACCTTAGCGCCGAACCCTCCCGCCGTTTAAGGGCAACTTCAGCATCACCTTTAAATTAAACAAATTAAACAGGCAATCCGATAATTTCATCACATTGATAAAGGCTTTGAAGCCGTGCCTGCTTTATCTTGACTGCGGATTCTAACCGGGTTTACGAAACCGTCGTTTTTCTGTTATTTTAAAAAATGCAGGAAGAGATATTAGAAATAGTCGATAGAGACGGAAAGACCCTCGGAACGGCCCCGCGCTCAAAGATACACGGCAATCCATCATTAATACATAAAGTAGTCCATGTCCTCGTTTTCAATGAGGCAGGAGAACTCCTTTTACAGAAACGCTCGATGAATAAGGATGTAGCGCCCGGCAAATGGGATACCTCTGTGGGAGGACATGTGCCTGCCGATGAAAATCTAATAGAGGCCGCAAAAAGAGAGATGGAAGAGGAACTGGGAATCGTCTCCGACGGCATAAAGTTCCTTTACTCATATATCCATTCCAATGCCTACGAAACGGAAATGGTCTTCTCTCATTCATGCATACACAACGGCCCTTTCCCGTTTAATCAGGAAGAAATCGACGACATAAAATTCTGGAGCATCGCCGAGATCAAAAATGCGATGGGACAGGGCATTTTAAGCGACAATTTCGAGTCGGAGATAGACAAATACCTTACCTCTCGCAATATAGCCGGTTAGCGCCGCAGTTTGACAACCGCCTCAAAAGGATGTAAATTTAAATTACCTATGAGTGAAAAATTTTTTATAGTTTTTATCATGTCTGCGTTTATCCTGTTACCGCTGACCATGCAGGCTGAGCAGAAACTCGAAAAAGCCACTTTTGCCGGAGGATGCTTCTGGTGCATGGAGCCGCCGTTTGAAAAACTCGCCGGCGTGGTAGAGGTAATATCGGGCTACACAGGCGGGCACAAGGCAAATCCCACATACGAAGAGGTCTCCGCAGGAAAGACAGGCCATGTTGAAGCAATCCAGATTACTTACGACCCTTCAAAAGTTTCGTATTCCAGACTCCTCGATGTCTTCTGGAGGCAGATAGACCCGACAGATGGAGGCGGACAGTTTGTTGACAGGGGACAGCAATATAGAAGCGCTATCTTTTATCATAATGAAGAACAGAAACGCCTCTCGGAAAAATCAAAGGTAGAGATGCAGAAATCAGGAAGGTTTTCAAAGACCATAGTTACCGAAATAATCAGGGCATCGGTATTTTATAAGGCAGAAGAATATCATCAGGATTACTACAAAAAAAATCCGATCCGTTATAAATTTTACAGATTCAATTCAGGCCGCGATCAATTCCTGAATAAAGTATGGACGAAGGAAATAGAAAAACCGGATAGCGGGGGCAAAAAATACATGAAACCGTCAAAAGAAGAATTAAAAAAGAAACTGACTCCGCTTCAATATAAGGTCACGCAGGAAAACGGCACGGAAAAACCGTTTAAAAATGAATACAATGACAATAAAAAAGAAGGCATCTATGTCGATATCGTCTCAGGCGAACCGCTTTTCAGCTCTATCGATAAATATGACTCAGGCACCGGATGGCCGAGTTTCACGAAGCCGCTCGTTCCTGAAAACATTGTGGAAAGAGAAGACAGAGGCTTTTTTACTAAGAGAACGGAAGTAAGGAGCAAACACGCGGATTCCCACCTCGGCCATGTATTCAATGACGGCCCAAAGCCTACAGGACTCAGATACTGCATGAATTCAGCCGCCCTCAGATTTATCCCGAAAGAAGACCTCGAAAAAGAGGGATATGGGGCATTCAAAAAACTCTTCCGGAAATAACTAAACATCGATGGGAAGGCATTGTATTGTAGCGGCTTTAGCAGCTCAAAGTTTCGCCGTGATGGCGAAACTGAGCTGGTACCTCGGAGACGGGCATGGATGTCCGTCGAGAATGAGCGGAAATGCTATGCCTTCCCAGCGATTATACCCCTCTTTTGTCAGGACCATAAATATATTTGTGCAATTGAATATTCAACCTTACAGACAGCCTGTCCTCTATTATCCACTGCGAAAGGCTTTCAGGAGACAAGATGCCGTAGGCAGGCGAAAGCAGGATTTTACATTTATCTATTAACGCATAATCCTCTATAAACTCCTTAATCCATTCGTAATCCTCCCTGTCCATAACAACGAATTTAACCTCGTCATGAATCCTGAGATGCTTAAGATTCTTCAAATCCATTTTATCGAACATGCCGCTCTTTGGCGTCTTGATGTCCATGATAATAATCGCCCTCTTATCCACATCCCTTATGTTTTCGCTGCCGTTTGTTTCGAGCAGGACGGTAAACCCGCTGTTGAGAAGTTTCTCCATCAGGAGGAATGTATCTTTCTGCATCAAGGGCTCGCCGCCGGTTATTTCGACAAGGTTTATTCCATAACTGTCTGCGGATTTGGTTATCTCGTCTTCCGACATCTCGATGCCTTCTTCATAGGCGTAGGTAGTATCGCAATATGCGCACCTGAGATTACAGCCTGTAAGCCTTACGAATACGCACGGCAGTCCGGCATATGACGACTCGCCCTGAATGCTCGTAAATATTTCACAAACCTTCATTTAAAACTTAAACCCCGACTCTATAACCTTACCGCTTTTATCCGTCACAACTTTCGCCGCGAACTTCTCTCCCGCCATAAAGGAATATGACAACTCCTTCCATGTAACAACAGTCTTTTTGTCATCCCGTTTTACCTCGGCATAAGGATATTTGGCGAAATATAAAAAATTCCGAACCGCCCTTGTCTTCCTGGATTCTAAAACCGCGGGGTCATTGTTGTTCATATCATATTTTTCATGGATGCAGACCTTTTGCGTGAACAGATCCGCAAAGCCGGTTTTAACCTCGTCGCCGGATTTCACAAGAAACCACCACCTCAGAAAATCGTTAGGAAGCGGATAAATCTTATAAATATTGGCATCCACCTTTGTCTTAAGGAACTTTTTCGTCTCCTTTTGCAGATACGCCCTGCCGCCCACGTAACCCGCAAGCAGCATAATCGTAACGCCGGCTATTACCGCCGCCTTTGCTCTGTTCAGCCTTCCCGCGATAATACACAGCAGCAGACCGACGCTTATATACGGGTCTATTATAAATGTGAGGTCGAGCGAATACTGGTTCCAATCGAACGGCGATAAAATCCGCGTACCGTATTGATTGGTGAGATCCATCAAAAGATGCGTGCCGTATGCCAAAAATGAAATCGACCAGCAATAAAAAAATCCGCACTTATTCCTGAAGATAAAGGCCATTAAGGCAGGAAACGCGGCAAGGGCGAGTATCCCATGCGTAATACCCCGATGATACCTTAGAAAGACATCGGTTCCCCATAAATAGGTTATATAATCGAGATCGGGCGCAATTGCCGAAAAAAGCAGAATAAATAACGCCGCCTTTCTTTTAAAACCGAACTGATGCAGCACTATCCCGGAAAGGGTATGGGTTACCGGATCCATGTTTGTAATATACCATAATTGTAGTTATGCTTTACCTTATGTAGGAACGGGGACAGTCCCCTCAAATTCCATCGCATTGATAAAGGCTTTGAAGCCGTGCCTGCTTTGCCGTAATTGTGTTAAAATTCAGCTTATGGATATACACCAACTCAAGGTATTCGCTTCGGTATTCAGAAACAAAGGCTTTTCCAGAGCATCGAAAGAGCTTTATCTCAGCCAGCCGACAGTCAGCGACCATATAAAGACCCTCGAAGAAGAATTAGGCTGCAAACTCTTCGACAGGCTCGGCAGGACTATCATCCCGACAAAAGAAGCGGAAGTCCTATATATTCATGCCGTCGAAATCATAGAAAAAGCAGATACTATTAAAGACGTCCTCAGCCGGTTAAAAAAAGAGATTGCCGGCGAGGTGATTATCGGCGCAAGCACCATCCCCGGCACATACCTCATGCCGTCCATCATGGCCGATTTTCAAAAGAAACATCCTTCGATCTCTTTCCAGATAATGATATCCGACTCAAAGGGCATTGTCGAAAAGGTTCTGAGTCACGAACTGCTCATAGGCATCGTTGGCTCGCGGCTGACCGATGCATCCATAACTTACGCGCCTTTCATGGAAGACGAACTGATAGCCGTATCTTCCCCATCTCTGATAAACAAAAACAAACTTATACTGAAGGAGCTATTCGGATATCCCATGATACTGCGCGAGGAGGGTTCCGGCACGAGAAGGGAGACTGAAAAAATTCTCGAAAGTGAAGGCGTCGCGCTCAAAGACATAAAAATAGCCGGGATATTCGGTTCCACGGATGCGATAAAGCAGGCGGTAAAGGCGGGAATGGGGATTTCTATAGTCTCAAAGTTCTCCGTTAAAGACGAACTGAAATTCAAGCTGTTGAAAGAAATAAAGATAACAGGAATGGAAATGAAAAGAAATTTTTTTATCGTGTCCCATAAAAAAAGGACTCTGCCGCCCGCATACAACCTGTTTTTGGAGCATATAAAATCGCGCTCCAAAGATTTCTGACGGTATCGGTCTGCCGCTTATCCTTTATTTTCGAGTTCCGTCTTCAGCCTTAACCCCACCTTGTCCATTACCAGTTTCAGCACGCTGAAATATGTCCTCAGCTCATCCGTATCCGGGTTGATGTTGTCCTTGCCGTCCTTCAGATAACCGAAGCTCGTCTTTCCGGTGCTTTTGTTGAACCTGATTATCAGCTCATACATCGCCATACAACGCCTCCTTTAATATTAAGCAATTTCCGGAATTATAATACATTTCGGAGTTTTTGGTATAGAAACCTTGCACTAAATTTATAACTTCAGGTTGACAGGATGAACGGATAATGTTAAAAATAAGTATGCGCTTGAAAGCGATAATCGTAATCCTGTCGATACTGCTGTCCATATTTGCTCCTGTCTCATTTGAGATAACCTTTACGGATAGCGGCAGAGTATCGGTAATAGCAACCCTCGATGTTTGTCATGCAAAAAGTCCGATGTCGCCGGCAACTCCGGATATGCCTGTAATCAACGAAAGTCAATGCGCATCATGCATCATTGATTTTGCCGGTCTTATTAAATTATCAAACCCTCATTCCAGGCATTTTCTTATAACCTTTCAAAAAGAGCAGCCTCCAAGATCGTAGTCAATCAATTTCGAAGACTGAGAGCGTTTTAGTCTTAAGGCAGGCCTTGTCTGCCTTATTCATAGGATTGTCCTTTAAGGACATCCTCCCCGTTTGACTCGGCTCCGCTTCGGAAATCCTATGCGTTACTTAAAGATATTCTTGGAGCGGAGCCGCTTTTTTACGCTTAACAACTGCCCATTGGGCATTCAAACACCATTAGGGAGGTATCACAGGTATGCAGGAAAAAGAAATTAACGAAGGCGTTTCAAGAAGGAACCTGATGCTCGGCGCAGGCACATTTGCGCTCGGCGCGGCAGTTACGCAATTTGCAGGAATGGCGTCAAAAGCAGAGGCAGCGCCTCAGAAATGGCCGTGGCCGTATGAGAAACTTGACCCCGCAAAGACGGCAGAGCTTGCTTATAACGAATGGTACAGGGTGTTCTGCGGCGCGGCTGTGATCAGCAGTATTTTCAGCCAGCTTGCGGAGAAAATAGGAGAGCCGTATAAATCATTCCCCGTGGATCCGTTTATCGTGCTTGAAGGAGGCATGGCAGGTTGGGGAACTATATGCGGTTCTATTGCAGGAGCCAATATAGCGTCAAACCTCATCATCGGACCGAGAATTGCCGGCCCTGATTGCGAACATGGACATGTAATCGGATCGAATATAAACAAGTGGTATGGGGATACTAATCTGCCGGTATATGTTCCTAAAAACCCAAAGGCAAATAAAGAGAGCATAGTCAGAACCACAAGCAATTCGCCCCTTTGCCATATATCCGTAGGCAGATGGATGAAGGCATCCGGATATCCGTTAGCCGGCAACGAAAGGAAAGACAGATGCGCGAGAGTTGCGGCAAGCGTTGCCTATAAGCTTGTTGAAGACCTTAACGCGTGGAAAGACGGAAAATATAAAGAGGGCGTACAATGGAACGCCGCAAAGAATTTCGGCATAACAGGACAGCAGAACTGTACCGACTGCCACGGCTCGAATATCCCGACGCCTCCGAAGGCAAAAAAGTAATCGACAAAACACTTAAGGAGGGCGGGCGCAATGCCCGCCCTCCTTTATTTTTTAAGCCATAGTCTATATCTATTGCCATTTAGACATTTATCTATAAAAACTATTGGAAAATCCTATCTGAAAACTAATAGCATATCTTAAGATACTTAATAAACGGAGGAATAATGTTCATCGATGCGAAAGGACTTGCATGTCCCAAACCCGTAATATTGGCTGAAGATGCGCTGTCAAAAATAAGCGAAGGGATAGTTGACATACTCGTCGACAATGAGGCTTCTGTGAACAACTTAAACCGTTTTGCCTCAAAAAACGGCATGTATTCCGAAACGATAAAAGAGGACTCTTACTGGCGTGTAAAGATCGTGAAAGGTTATCCATGCGAATTGCCGGGCAAAGAGCCGCCAAAGGGGACTGTCCCAGATTTACGGACGGAGCAGCGCGGAGTCGTAGAATCGGGACTGTCCCCGAAACAAGAATCGGCAAAAGAACTTTTACTTATAGTCGCCTCGGACAGCATGGGAAAGGACGAGGAACTCGGGAAAATGCTGATGAAAGGCTTCTTCGAGACAATGAAGGTCTATAAAGAACTGCCTCATACCCTATTTTTCCTGAACGCGGGTGTCAGATTGACAACTGTGAATGAAGACATTTATCCCATTATTAGAGAAATTGCCGATATGGGCGTCGAGGTTTTCACCTGCGGAACATGCCTTAAATACTACAATCTCGAATCGGAGCTTAAAGTAGGATTCAGGGGGACGACAAATCATATAGTCGAAGGAATGAAAGACTTCAAAAAAACCGTATGGATAGGATAATTAGTCTTTAAAAATAAAACCTTGCCAATCTTTTAGGCGACACGCCTAAATAATAAAGAGTTATCAAAGCCCGGTTCCTCAAGGTACACCGGATAACTCCTTCTTTTTCCCATCTGCGTGGAGATGTCATTACCTTTTCATGTACGATGCGAATTTTATCGCCCCGCCTTTTAATCTCCCTCATTATCTCTACATCCTCCATTAAAGGGACATCCGGAAAACCGCCCAACCCCTCAAAATATTCCTTTTCTGCAAAAATGGCCTGATCTCCATAAGGTATATGTGTCAGCCGGGTTCGGATATTAACCGCCGATTCGATTATCCTGAACACAAACCTCTCCGATTTTATTCCGAGATTAAAAGCCCCGCACTTATATCCCTTCTCTACTGCAGAAAAAATATCATCGAGCGCATTCTCCGGAAGCCCGGTGTCCGCGTGCAAAAACAGCAGTATATCGCCGCCCGCAATGGATGCGCCTTTATTCATCTGTTTTGCGCGGCCTTTCTCAGAGGTCGCTTTTATCACGTCGTTATCTTGTATTGCTTTTATGGTTTTTCCTTCAGGGTCTGCGTCAACGACTATTATTTCGATATCTCCATTATATTCAAGCCTGAAAATACCTTTGATTGTCTGATTGATAATGGACATCTCATTCCAAACCGGAATGATTATTGAAATTCTATGCCTCTCTTTCATTCTGAGCGCACAAAAGGCGTGATTATAAACCCGCTTAATCCCTGCCACTTTCTTTCCCGCAGCACAGGCAGGCCTATCGTAATGGTCAAAGTATTATCTCTTTTCTTGAATGTGCCGTTCAAACGATCCCATAAGGACAGGGTGCTCGTAAAATTGGAATTGAGTTCGCGAAGCTCTATCGAGTGGTGAACCCTGTGCATATTAGGCGTTACGATAAAGGCGCGGATTACGCGGTCCCACTTTTCGGGAATTCCAAGGTTGCTGTGGTGAAAAAGTATCGCGATATTCAAAACAAGCTCGTATAATGCCAGTTGCGCAAAGCTCATGCCGAGCAGCACAATGATCGGAAGCCTGATGAAGGTAGAGAGTATAAGCTCTCCGGGATGAAATCTCAGCGCGGTGGTAGTATCCATTTCTATATCTGAATGATGCGCCCTGTGAAAACGCCATAAAAAAGAGAGCCTATGATTTGCCATGTGCCAGAAATACATGTAGATGTCAAAAAGTATAAAGGCTGTTATCCATTCGGCATAATACGGAAGGCGCAGGACATTCAAAAAACCTAAAGAACGTGCGTCGGCCCATCCGGCTGCCGACAAAGTTATGCCGGCTAATAAGATTCCCGTCAGCAGGCCGTTCAATAAGGCTGTAACAATATGCGGGAACGCGTGTCTCATCCTCTGCTTACGGCCCTTGAAATGCGGATACACGCCTTCGAGAAAAAAAATGATCACCAATGCCGGGACGATAAAGACAAGCTTCTTATCCATAGGCAGCTCGCCCGCTTACAGATCCCATACAGGTAAAACCGTTTCCGGCGGTGCAGCCGTAGCAGTGGCTTCCCACCTTTATCTTCCTGTCGCCGAGCGCGGAATAATCGAAATCATTAATATGATCGGGACCGTCATTTACAGAAACATTCAACATCTGGTTGAAGTCGCAATCAAAAAGCCTTCCGTCCCATCCGACATTTACAAGATGCCTGCACATCAACCCGTTCAGGGTATCGGAATTGAAAGAGTTCGTCAGCTTTTCCATGTAGCTCTCGAAGCTTTCCGTATAAACCAACGATTCCCTGAACCTGCCTACAGGCATGTTGGTAAACGCGTAAAGCCTGTTGAAGGAAATCCCGAACCTGCTGAAAAGCTCCCTTTTATACGCGTCTTCCAGCGCCTGCTGCGAGGGGGCTATAAAATCGCCGGCCGGATTATAAACAAGGTTCAGCTTCAGCATGGAATCTATCCCGTAACCGAGATTATTGAGCATCTTCAATGCCTCGATGGATTTTAAAAATGTGCCGTTCCCCCTCATCCTGTCTACATTATCCGCAAGATAACACGGAAGCGAAGCGGTGATCTCCACGCGGTTTTCTTTATAAAATTCAGGGAGGTCTCTCATTCCATGCTCAAGCATTATAGCCAGATTAGTGCGGCATATTATGTGTTTTCCCGCATTTTCAGCTTCCGATACGAGATGCCTGAAATAGGAATTCAACTCCGGAGAGCCGCCGGTTATATCGACCGTCTCGATGGGATTTTCTCTCAAAACGTCCAAAACCGCTTCGACCGTTTCACCGTCCATCATCTCATCCCTGTAAGGCCCTGCCTCTACATGGCAGTGAGTGCAGGAAAGATTGCATTTATAACCTAAATTGACCTGAAGGGTCTTTATGTCAATCGCTCTGAGCGGCTCCGACCGGACGCTTATTACCGTTTCCTCAAAATTCATAACAGTTATTATAACAACTCCGGCTTGCTTAAAAGAAGCTCGCTAATCCATAGTCGGAGCGTCTCACATGTAGAGCAGGGTTCGACTACAATCCGTAATAACATATAGTGCCGGCCTGCTTCAACGCCTTTATAAGTGTTGTTTTTTATGCAAAACGAAGATGCTGTATGCTTCATCAATATAGATGCCGCCGATGCGGGAGACGGACATAGGAGTATGTGGTTAAAGAGTTCTGCTGATAAAGTCATCGAAGCAAACCGGCACTATATGCTTAGATTACGTTTATGGTTTTGATTGCCTGCGGTTTTCGAGTATGACATAATATATAAAGCACACATGAACATAAGAATGACAAAAAATACCTATAAAAAAACTGCGCTTGTAATTATAATCATGGGCACCATCGCCGTATTCAGGATATTCCTTCTCGACCGGTATTTAAGTCTCGACTATATCAAAGAATCGCAGCAGGGATTTGCGGTATTGTATTCGGAACACCGCATCGCCGTCATAGCCGCGTATATGCTTATTTACATTTTTGTAACCGGACTTTCCCTGCCGGGCGCCACCGTAATGACGCTTGCAGGAGGCGCCCTGTTCGGCTTATGGGTCGGCGCAATCGTAATATCCTTTGCGAGCACATTAGGAGCAACGCTCGCATGCCTTATTTCGAGATTCTTATTACGGGACTGGGTGCAGTCTAAATTCGGAGATAAGCTTTCCGAAATAAATCAGGGCATCGAAAAGGAGGGTCTGTTTTATCTTTTCACTCTCAGGCTTATACCGGCATTCCCTTTTTTCGTAATCAACCTCCTCATGGGACTAACAAAGATGCCTATATTCACATTTTACTGGATCTCGCAAATAGGAATGTTCCCGGCAACGCTTGTCTATGTGAATGCGGGCAAGGAACTGGCAAAAATCGACTCTCTTTCCGGCATTCTCTCTCCCCCGTTAATAATTTCCTTTGTTATACTCGGACTGTTTCCCATTGCGGCAAAAAAGGCAGTCGCCTTTTATAAATCCGGACGGGGCGGTCTATAGCTATGGCTTCCTATGATTTCGATATAGGGATTTTGGGCGGAGGAGCCGCAGGACTTACTGTTGCGGCAGGAGCGGCAAGGCTCGGCGCAAAAGTACTTCTGATAGAAAAAGACGACAGGCTCGGAGGGGACTGCCTGCACTTCGGGTGCGTGCCGAGCAAAACGCTTATTAAAACAGCCGGCGTATATCACCTTATGAAAAACGCGGCCAAATACGGGCTCCCGCAGGGCGAAATCGGACCCGTTGATTTCAGGGACGTATCCGGCAGGATCAAATCCATCATAGGCATTATCCAAGAACACGATTCCGTTGAAAGGTTCTGTAAGCTCGGCGCAAAAGTGGAATTCGGACGTGCTTTTTTCATCGATGAGCATTCGATAGATTTAAACGGCAAAAAATATTCCGCTAAATACTGGGTAATAGCCACAGGATCGTCCCCGTCTATTCCAAAGATCGACGGTCTGGATAAAACGCCTTATCTGACGAACAGGGATATTTTCTATCTTGATAAGCTTCCGGCATCCATTGTCATTCTCGGCGGCGGGCCTATATCCGTAGAAATGGCGCAGGCCTTCAACCGTCTCGGCACAAAGGTTACCGTTGTGCAGCACGGCGCTCAAATACTGAACAAAGAAGACCGGGATATGGCAGATGCCGTAATGAAAGTCATGACCGCCGAAGGAGTGAAATTTTATCTCAATGCGGATGTTTTAAGCGTCAAAGAATCCGGAACTGAAAAAGAAGTTTTGATCAAACAAAATGAAAATACCGTCACAATCAGGGCTGAAGCTATCCTCGTTGCAGCAGGCAGAGACGCGAATATTAAGGATTTGGGGCTCGATAAAATAGACGTGGAGTTCGAAAGAAAGGGATTGAAGGTTGACGCCCGATTGCGGACAAACCATAAGCATATCTACGGAGCCGGAGACGTTATAGGGGGCTATCAATTCACGCACGCGGCGGGTTATGAAGGAGGCATAGTAATAAGCAACGCTGTTTTTCATATCCCGAGGAAAACGGATTATACCTTTTTCCCGTGGTGCACCTACACCGATCCTGAACTTGCAAACATAGGAATGAATGAAAAAAACGCAAAGGCCGCAGGCATAAAATACTCTGTCCGGACGGAAGAGTTCACGGCAAACGACAGGGCGCTTGCCGAAGGAGAACATACAGGCAGGATAAAAATGATATTAAATTCAAAAGAGAGGCCTATCGGCGTTCAGATATTAGGCCCTCGCGCAGGCGATTTAATAAGCGAATGGGCTGCCGTTATGAACGGAGGCGTAAAACTCACGACGCTCGCATCTTCCGTGCATCCGTATCCGACCCTCGGCGAGATAAATAAAAAAATCGCGGGAACATTCCTGTCTGAAAAATTATTTTCCGGAAAAACAAAAAAAATCCTCAAACTCTTTTTCGGCCTGAGAGGAAGCGCATGCCGGCAGGACTGAAAAAACCGGCCCTCGGCGTATTTTTCAGAGTCCCCGAATCAGGCAGGGTCAAAAAACGACTTGCCGCTGAAATAGGAGAAACCGCTGCATTACAGGCGTATGACTCCATGCTTTCAGCGACAATGGACAAAATATCGGGACTTACCGCAATCGATATCTACGGCTTTTACGAAGGAGACGCCGCAAGACTGAAAGAACTGCCTTTTGAAATTTCATTTATCCGTCAGCATGGAAATGACCTCGGAGAAAGAATGGCTGATGCATTCGCACTGCTCTTTGGGAAAAAACATGAAAAGGTTACGCTCATCGGCTCCGATTCTCCTGACCTGCCCTTATCTTTCATTACCGCCGCGTTTGAAAGTCTCGATGCGTCCGACCTTGTTTTAGGTCCTTCGGAGGACGGCGGATATTATCTCATAGGCATGAAAAAATTAATTGAAGGTATTTTCAAAGGCGTTAAATGGGGAACGGAAGATGCGCTGAAACACACAATCGCCAATGCAGACGATGCGGGAATAAACTATTCCCTTCTTCCGGAATGGTACGACATAGACGACCTCGAATCGCTGAAGCGCTGGGAAAATCTAACACTTTCTTGATTCTTCTTTGCCGTAAGGGGAAAGGGTTCTCAACTCCTTTATTATCGGCGGCATCATCTCAATAACCTTATCCACCTCGCCTTCCGTGTTGTACCGGCTTAAAGAAAACCTTATGGAGCCGTGAATAGCGGTATACGGGATGCCCATAGCCCTTAAGACATGGCTCGGCTCAAGGGAACCGGAACTGCATGCGGAGCCCGATGAAGCGCATATGCCGTATTCGTCGAGCCTTAGGAGTATAGCCTCTCCCTCAACATAGTTAAAGCTGATATTGGTCGTATTGGGCAGACGGTTTTCGGTATCGCCGTTTACCTGCGCGTCCGGACATGATTTAAGCAAAGCCCCTTCGAGTCTATCCCTCAATCTTTTGAGGTAATCCGCCTCTTTATCGAGATGTTCTTTTGCCGACTCGCATGATTTTCCGAGCGCGATTATAGATGCCGTGTTCTCCGTGCCGGCCCTCCTCCCCCGCTCCTGATGACCGCCGATTATGTAAGGATAAAAACGGGTGCCTTTCCTCACATAAAGCGCGCCTATGCCTTTAGGGGCATGCAGTTTATGACCGGAAATAGAAAACATATCAACCGGCAGATCCTTAACATTTATAGGAATCTTTCCCGCGACCTGCACGGCATCCGTGTGAAAGAGAATATTCCTTTCACGCAGCATACCGCCTATAGCAGTTATCGGAAAAATGACTCCGGTTTCGTTATTGGCATACATTACGGATACGACTGCGGTATCGTCATCTATTGCCTTTAAGAATGCGTCCATGTCGAGCCTGCCCGAATTGTCCACGGGAATAAATGTAATGCGGTATCCTTTTCTTGAAAGGTGTTTGCAGAAATTAAGGACAGCGGGGTGTTCCACCCTCGTTGTTATCACATGCCTTTTCTGAGGATACGACTCCACTGCGCTCATCAGCGCGGTGTTGTCGCTTTCGGTGCCGCAGCTCGTAAATATTATTTCCTCCGGCTCCGCCCCGATAAGGCCTGCGACCTTTGCCCTCGCTTCTTCTATCTTTCTGTGAAGCTGTCCTCCGAATGTGTGCATGCTGGAAGGGTTGCCGTAAAATTCGCTGAAATATGGAAGCATCTCCTCCAGCACTTCAGGCGCTACGGGAGTTGTTGCGTTATTATCAAAGTATATCGGTTTCATTCCGTCTCCACGACGATATTTTCATCCACGAGTTCTTTCAGTTTTTCCTGAATATTACTCATGGTAACGCCTCCCATCGGGCATCCGACGCACATTGCCCTCATGGCTACGGTAACTTTATTCCCGTCTATGTCTATAAGCTCGATGTCTCCTCCGTCGGCCTGAAGCCTCGGCCTTATCTCCTTTTCGATAACATCCTGAATTAAGGCTATCTTCTGAAGGTTTGTCAGTTTTTTCTTTACCGCCGGCATTTCCGGCATTTTTATATGCCATATGTCCTTCAATATCTCTTCTATCCGGGGTATGCACGAGCCGCAGCCGCCTCCTGCCTTTGTGTAATCGGTTATCTCCTCAACAGTAGTCAAATGATTTTCTATGGCGACCCGCCGTATCTTTTCCTCGGTAACCTCAAAGCACTGACAAACGAGTTTTTCCTTTTCCTCCGGCGGGATTATTTCTCCCTTGTAATCGGCAATAGCCGCCTCCAGTGCCTCCCTTCCCATAACCGAGCAGTGCATCTTTTCCTTCGGCAGTCCGCCTAAATATTCCGCAATGTCCTGATTGGTCACTTCGATAGCCTCGTCCAATGTCCTGCCCTTTATCATCTCTGTAAGGGCCGACGAACTTGCTATGGCGGATGCGCAGCCGAAGGTCTGGAACTTCGCGTCGATGATCCTGCCTGTCTCTTTATCGACCTTCAAGGTAAGTCTAAGCGCGTCACCGCAGATAATGCTGCCTACCTCGCCGACGGCATCGGGGTTCTCTATCTCCCCGACGTTCTTGGGATGAAGGAACAGGTCTTTGAGCTTCTTAGTGTACTCCCACATAATCTATTTTTATCAGAGATTGGGAGATCTGTCAATTCCGATGTTACTTTATCACCCTTTTTCTCATAAGCCTGAAAGGATACGGGGCAAAAATAACGGCGACGGCTAAAATCCAGAGGATATCCCATGCCGCTGCCGACACGAGTCCGGATGAGAATGATCTCGTAATATTCACGAGATGATAGAGCGGCGTGAAAAAGGCTATCTTGGACACGACAGGCGGTAGAGTATCGACCGGGAAAAAGATCCCGGAAAAGAGAAACATAGGGGTCATAAAAAGGGTATAGAAATAATTGAACGAATCTATTCCCGGCACGATTGCCGCGAATATTACGGATATTTCGGCAAATATGAGACCGCTTATGAAAAGGACGGGAATGGAAAGAATTATTACAGGCGAATCCACAAGCCCGAAAAGGGATATCACTATCATGATTATACTCCCGTAAAGCAGGCTCTTTGTAGCGCCCCACATCAGCTCGCCCGCGATGAGATCGTCTATGTTCACCGGAGCGGCTAAAATCGCGTCGAATGTCCTCTGGTAGGTCATTCTTACGTATGTCCCGTAAGTGCATTCGTACGTCGCAGCGAACATGGCGGATGAAGCGATTATGCCCGGGGCTATGAATCTTATATACGGCACGCCGTTTATCTCTTTGACAAAGGCCCCGAGGCCGAGGCCCAAGGCCGCGAGATAAAGCACCGGCTCCACAAAATTAAGCGCTATGCTCGATTTATAGAGCTTTGTGTAAACCGTAAAATTCCTCTGCCATACCCTGAACGCCCTTCTAAGTTTCAAGCGGCCTCCTCTGCGAGTCTTTGACCGGTAAGTTTCAGATACACGTCTTCGAGGTTTCCTCCGTGCGTTTCCATAAGCGTTTCAGGAGAACCGACGGTCACGATCCTGCCTGAGTCCATAATCGCCACCCTGTCGCAAAGCCTTTCGGCCTCTTCCATGTAATGCGTCGTGAGTATGAGCGTTGTGCCCTCAAACTTCAAATTATCGAGCATATCCCATACGGAACGCCTGCTGTGCGGGTCGAGCCCGACGGTCGGCTCATCGAGTATCAACAGTTCCGGATTGTTTATCAATGCCCGCGCAAGCAGCAGCCTTCTCTTCATGCCGCCCGAAAGGTCCCTGATATTCACATCGGTCTTTTCTTTCATTGCCGTAAATTCGAGGAGTTTAGATGCAAGCGGTGATGAAAGTCTTTTCGGAATATCGAAATATCTCGCGTAGACGATCAGGTTTTCTAAAACCGTAAGGTCCGGATCGAGATTATCATCCTGCGGCATAACTCCGATCTTAGCCTTTATGCCGGAAGGATTTTTCGTCACATCCATGTCGAATACCCGCACATTACCCGCGGTGGGCGGCATAAAACAGTGAATTATCTTCATCACGGTCGTCTTTCCCGCGCCGTTCGGCCCTAAGAATCCGAAGCATTCGCCTTTTTTTATCTCAAAGTCGATGCCGTCCACGGCGCGGAGGGAGCCGTAATCCTTTATCAAGCCCTTTGCCGAAACAATGTCCATATGCTTATAATTATAATCTACTTTGCGATAATCTCGTAAGATACCGGAGGATATATTTATGGAAAAGCTGAAGGTCTTATTCCACGTGAATGAAAACGAAAAATGGAATGCGGCGCTTGGAAATATTACAAATCTCTTTAAAGACGTAGGCGATGAAGGCGCGGATGTGGTAGTTCTTGCAAACGGCCCGTCCGTCGCGGCCTTTATCGACGCCGACAAAGTCGATCAAATGAAAGCCCTCGCGGAAAGGAGCGTAAAATTTTTAGCGTGCAGGAATTCCTTGAAAAAAATGTGCGCGGAAGGCACGGTATGCATAGATGAAAACAGCCTACCGCGCTTTATAGATATTGTTCCGGCGGGAATAACCGAAATAATCAAAAGGCAACATGACGGCTATGCGTATGTAAAGCCCTGAAAATTTTAAAATATCCGAACGGTATCTGTTAAACCGATTATCTCCTTCCGCCGCCGCCGAATCCGCCGCCGCCTCTGCCTCTGCCGCCGCCGAATCCCTTTCTCTCTCTCTGGAAACCGCCCCTTTCTTTAGGCTGCTGGGGTCTCGCTTCCGATACCACGAGAGTCCTCTCCATAAATGCCTTTCCGTTCAGCGCCGCTATCGCTTCGGCCGCGCCCTCATCCGATTGCATCTCCACAAAACCGAACCCTCTCGGCCTTCCTGTCTGCGCGTCGGTTATAATCTTTGCCGAATCGACTTCCCCGTAACTTGAAAAGAGCTCTTTGATATCGGCCTCCGTAGCGTTAAACGAAAGGTTTCCTACATAAATCTTTTTAGCCATAACAGACACCTCCAAAAAATCCATAGAGTTTCCAAAGTCCCTATGGTCCGGCAGCTTCAAAAGCTTAAATTAAGCATACACTAAAATCGGTTTGATTGTATAGAGGAAAAAATAAGGCGCAAAAAAAAAGCCCCCCTGCGTTACAGGGGAGCTTTTTTACGGACAATTAAAGTTTAACTACGTTGATTGCCTTCGGCCCTTTAGGACCTTTCTCGACATCAAAGCTGACCGCATCTCCTTCAGCAAGCGACTTGAATCCGTCGCCCTGAATGGAAGAATAGTGGACAAACACGTCGCTGCCGTCTTCGCTTGTGATAAAGCCGAATCCCTTGGACTCGTTGAACCACTTCACCGTACCCTTCGCCATCTTGGACTTACCTCCTTGCTCATGTACTAAAGTTTCAGAAAGACTTGCCGAATAAAAAAAGCCGCAAAGCTAAAAGTCTTTGCGGCCTCGTCAGTTACAAAAACTTCTAAAACTTCAAAATGAGAATGCCACATCCCCAAATGAAAAGTCAACCGAAATAAACCGTCAATAACTCGTTTTTTTACTTCTTTGTGCTCTTTTTCGCAGCAAAAGAAATCGCCTTCAACGCCTTGTCGGCGTCAATATTTCCGGCAATCCCCATGTC
>Ga0209317_1000169_pt1 | contig 88431 bp, 84 predicted proteins | sample RifGroB2_FD_183994 | JGI IMG/M metagenome (GOLD analysis project Ga0209317, IMG submission 183994) | Soil microbial communities from Rifle, Colorado, USA - Groundwater B2 (SPAdes) (version 2) | ecosystem: Environmental > Terrestrial > Soil > Unclassified | place: Rifle, Colorado | collected... | reverse complement strand
CGTTCCCATCCCGAACACGGAAGTTAAGCCTCTCTGGGCCGATGGTACTGCACGGGTGACTGTGTGGGAGAGTAGGTCGCCGCAGGGAATTTAAATGAAAGAGCCCCGCCGGGAAATCCTGGCGGGGCTCTTTTGCGTCTCTGCCCGTATTGTGTCCATCCTGATACATAGTTCCGCAGCATCTCCGGCTTTACAAACCTCCACCATCCTTGACCAGACTTCCAACTTTCCCCTTTTTATTTGCTAAATCGAAAATGCTGATGCCGCCTGTGTCAAAATCTCCTACCAGAAGGTTGACATTAAAAGAATACGCCTTAGAATAAGCCAATGTTTTTTCCTTTGCTCAACATTGAAAGCCACCTACCGGTCACTCTTGCTGTTACTGTACGGCCCGCTGCAAGCAACTTCAACGAACCACAGGAGGAACAAACCTTTATGAAGCTATTCAACGATTTGAAACATTTAGTTCTTCTCCGGAATGACCAGGGCGACTTTCCCGATTGGCTCCTAGCCGATGTGCTGGAGGTTGCGGATAATCCCGAATACTTTGCCGGCGAGGAACAACTCGTGGAGACGCTCGTCAGGCAGGTTCGTGACTATGACCCTCACGCCGGAACCGGGAGCTTCGACGCCAGCCTCGATATAACCGATATACGCCAGACGCTCAGACACCTCGGCTCATAATCTCACGCTTCACAAGGGAGCCGTTTACTGAGTGCCGGCGCAGCTTGAATAACGTTCCGGCTTGCAGCTTCAGCGTGTCGTCCGGCGGGATCAAGTAGTTACCTCCCCATTCTCAACCGGCATCACAGTCCGGCCTTTTCTGCATGCTGTAGTTAGGCAATTGATAATTGACAATGGATAATTGACAATTAAAACTCACCTTCCGGCTTACACCTACAATTTCACTATATGCAATTGTCAAAGAACACTTGAAACAGGTTGAGGTTCAGGTTTTGGGTGAGAAGGTTTTCTTAACCTTAACCTTAGCCTTAATCTGCTTCTAAGAAATTCCTAGAGGCAGGAGCGCGCCGTTAATGGGCAGGATGCCGAAGTGGATCATGATGGGGGCCGGGTTCATGTTCATGGCGGTTATCGGAGAGCCTCCGATTGCCGTGCCTGCTGTTTCCAAAAATCCGACGACCCGCATGCCAACCCTCACGATACTTTACGACAACAACCCTCACAGGCACGGTTTGGAAGCAGCATGGGGATTTTCCTGTCTGATACAGGGGATGAAAAAAACAGTTCTGTTCGACACCGGGGGGGAAGGCAAACTGCTTCTGGAAAATATGAAGAAATTGGATTTCCACCCGCGAGAGATAGACGCAGTAGTAGTCTCGCACATACATGGGGATCACGCTGGAGGCCTGATGCCCCTACTCGGGCAAAACCGGCATATTGTCGGCTATCTGCCGGCGTCTTTTCCTGAAACCTTCAAACGCGAGGTCGGTAGACAGGGTGCCGGCATGATCCAGGTCCGGGGTCCCTTGGAAATCTGCGCTGGCATCTTCAGCACCGGTGAACTCGGGGCGCACCCGCGAGAACAGGCACTGGTAATCCGCACGGCAAGGGGGCTTGTCATAGCGACCGGTTGCGCCCATCCCGGCATTGAGCGGGTGGTGCGATCGGCCAAGGAAAAGTTTGGAGGGGAGATACTACTGGTACTCGGGGGCTTTCATCTAAACGACAGCAGTAGAGCTGAGATAGAGGCGGTAATCGCCGGGCTGGCTGAATTGGGAGTTCGCCATGTAGCCCCCAGTCACTGCACGGGTGAGGACGCGCGATGGCTCTTCAAGAAGGCCTACGCTCGAAGGTTCGTCGACGTGGGCGTCGGCGCCGTAATCACCACGGAAAATTTGAGGTGAAGAACTACAAGAGCCCGGGAACCAAGAACTAAAGATTGCGCTTGGCTGGCGGCCGGTGGCTGTGCTACTTTTTGCTTGCAACATCAGCTTAGATTTCCGCAGGGATTAGCAAATGACGCCGGAACAAATACAGATCGAGCCAGGCTGGAAACTGCATATGCAGGAAGAACTTCATCTCCCGTATATGGAAGACCTAATGCGCTTCTTGCGCAGGGAGATCTCCGACAAAAAGATCATCTTTCCCAAAGAGTGCGAGCTTTTCAACGCCTTCGACTACACCCCCTTTGAAAAGGTGAAGGCAGTCCTGCTTGGCCAGGACCCATACCATGGCCCCGGACAGGCGCACGGGCTCAGCTTTTCAGTTCCTCACGGCGTTAGTTGCCCGCCATCTTTGCTGAACATCATCAAAGAAATACGGAGCGACTTGAATCTTCCTCCGGAGGATTTCAAGCATGGACACTTGAAGGTTTGGGCGGATCAAGGAGTTCTTCTTCTAAATAGCGTCCTTAGCGTCGAATCAGGCCTGGCAGCGTCGCATCAGGGCAAGGGGTGGGAGATCTTCACGGACCGGGTAATCTCCGTACTGAGCGAGAAGAAGGACCATGTTGTCTTCATGCTCTGGGGCGCCTACGCCCAGAAAAAAGGAGCGGTCATAGACGAAACCAGACACCTCGTTCTGAGGGCGCCGCACCCTTCACCGCTCTCCGCGCACAGGGGTTTTCTGGGGAGCCGGCATTTCTCCCAGGCAAATGCATATCTCAGGCAGCAAGGGTTAAGCCCGATCGACTGGCGCCTTCCCTAGGCCCTCACTGAACTCCTGCGTCACCCTACTCGATTTGAGCAGGGTCGGTTACTGCCTTGGCGCATCAACCGTGGCGGCTTTGAACGCGGCAAACGCCTCCTGCAACTGGCCGTACAACTCTGAAAGCTGTTCCCGGTTTCCACCTTTTGCAAGCGACTCCATACGTGCCGCTATCTCCCGAATTCTTGGAGCCCCCATGTTGGCGGCCGTGCCGCTTATAGTGTGAGCTCTGAAATAAACAGTATCCTCATTGGCTTCTATTAGTGCGGTTTCCAGGCAACCCAGGTGATCGGTCACAGCGGCGATGAACTTTTCAACAAATATCCCGACAAGCTCCTCCCCGCCACCCAGGCGTTCCAGGAGGTCGTCCCGGTCGAAATCCAGGGCATGATCGCGATGGGGCGGTTCAACCAGGACGGCATGATCCGGCAGAGAGGAGGTTCCCATCTCTGCGGCAATCTTCCTGATCACGGCATAGATATCTCTTTCCCTGACCGGCTTGGAGATGTAGCTGTCCATCCCGGCCTGACGACAGATCGCTACGTCCTCCTTCATCGCATTGGCGGTCATGGCGCAGATATGGACCTTCCCTCCGCTTGTCTGCTCGCGGTTACGGATGGTCCTGGTTGCCTCCAGTCCGTCCATGACCGGCATCTGCACGTCCATGAAAACAAGGTCATACTCCTCTTGTTCCCACTTCTCGATCGCCTCCTTGCCGTTTTCAGCGCAATCGACAAGATGATCTCCGGTATTTGCGATTAGCTTGAGCGAAATCAACTGGTTGATGGGGACGTCGTCAACGATAAGTATGCGTAGCGATCTCTCTACCCGGTCGCCCGACTCCTCGCACTCCTCGACCGGGACTTCGCCTGGTTTTGGCAGTCTCAACGCCAATGAGAAGCTGAAGACGCTCCCTTCTCCCAAGCGGCTCTCCACCGCCAGTTCCCCTCCCATCAATTCGACCAGGCTTTTGCTTATGGAGAGCCCGAGGCCGGTCCCGCCGTAGAGGCGGGTTGTGGAGCTATCCGCCTGGGAGAACTTTTCAAAGATCACTTCCAGTGCGCCGGGAGCTATGCCTATCCCTGTGTCGGCTACAGAGAACCGCAACCCGACAGAGCCAGGTTCGGCATCTGTCATGCGGCATCCTATGGTGATCTGCCCCTTTTGGGTGAATTTCAGGGCGTTGCCCACCAGATTCCCCAGCACTTGGCCGATCCGAACCGGGTCGCCCACGACAAGGAGGGGGAGCCCGGGATCGGGTTCCAGCGCAACCTGTACTCCCTTTTCCTGCCCGCGCAGCATGAACGGTTGCAGGGACCGGGCCAGGAAGTGTTGCAGGTCGAAGACGATCGATTCGAGCGTGATCATGCCGGCCTCGACCTTTGATATGTCGAGAATCTCGTTGATGATGGTGAGCAGGTTTTCAGCACAACCGGAAAGTGAGTCGATGTAGTGACGCTGCCCCGTGTCCATCGGGCTTTCCATCAGCAGCCGCGCCAGCCCAATGATGCCGTTCATGGGCGTTCGAATCTCGTGGCTCATGTTGGCGAGGAAGACACTCTTAGCGGCGGTGGCAGCCTCCGCCCGTATCAGGGCGTCCTCCAACTCGGCCGTGCGCCGCAATACCTTCATTTCCAGGGTCTGCATGTGCTCCTGGAGCATCTCGTAAAGCTCGGAGTTCTCAACAGCGTAGGCCGTGTTGATCAGGATGCTGCTCAGGGCGTTCAGGGTAGAAACCTCCGCGCGCAGATGGCTTCCCGGTATGATCCCCGCGAACATCCCCCTGATGCGGGTGTTGGTCGCCAACACGTGCAGCACGAGAGTGTCGGAACCGCAAAGGGTTGGGACCAGGACCGGGTGATTTTGATTCAGGGCCCAGGCGAAGGTGCCGTCTTGCACCCTGGCGTTAATCTCCTTGTTGATCCCGGCTGCGGAGGACTCAGGCTCGCATACAGTCAGGTTGAAGGACGCATCCTCACCGATGCCGAACATGGAGAGCGTTGCGAATGGAATCAGCCGCCGCAACTGCCCGAACACGGCCCTGATCACGAAGGACGACTCCTTCAACCGGTAGATGTCGGACTGTAAATCGCTGCATGCCGTCAGCACATCAAGGGTTTTCAGGTAGTTGAGATTGGTCTCCTCAAGGAAGTTGACCCTCTCCTGAAGCTTCCTGATCTGGCTGTCTTGATATTCACCTGGCACCGTCGTCACTCCCGAACAGAACCGATACGGTTTGTGCATAAGTGGTGTCGACCTGCTTCACCAGTGTCGGCAGAAAATAGCAGGAGATCTGCAGTCGGTCCCAGACCGCCAAGTCAAGTTCAGGAACGAACACCTCGCCGCTGTTCCCTATCTGCAGTGCATGCGCGACGATATCGGCCAGGTGCAGGATCGCCCCTTCGCGCGGGTACTGGTCGCCTTTTTTGCAGTTGTGATGGGTTCCCACCGGTTCGGCGACCCTTGGTGGAATTTTCCAGCGCTTTAAGAGGGTGCTTCCGACGTCGGCGTGATCGAAGGAAAACCTTTCCCGCTCCGCACGGTAGAGCAAGGTCCCGGTGGCCCGGCACTCTTCAAGGAGTTCCAGGCATATGTCAGGGACTCGAACGTACATGACGAGTCTTCCTATGTCATGGAGGATCCCCGCCACGAAGAAGCGTTCAAGGTTTGCCTCGCGCTGGCTTGTTGCCAGGAGCCTTGCGGCCAGTCCGGTGGCAATGCTGTGCTTCCAGAAGCGCTCCATGTTGACCAGATCCTCAGGGATTCCTTTGAAAACATCCATGACGGAAAGCGCCAGCGCAAGGTCGCGCACCTGAAGCACGCCGATGATGGTGACCGCCTGGGTAATGGTGTCGATTTTGGAGAAATAGCCGAAAAGGGGGCTGTTTGCCAACTTCAAGATCCTAGCCGTGAGCCCCTGATCCTCGGAAATTATTTTCGCGATATCGCCGATTGAACTGCGGGGGTGGTCGATCGCCTCCGAGAGCTGAGAGTAGAACATTGGGAGGGAATGTATGGTTGAGACGTCCTCGACCATGTGCTCGATAGAGAGCTGCGGTTTACGATGCAAGGGCGGCCCTCCTTTCGGTGCAGATGCGCATCAGCTCCTTTATCGCAGGGTGATCGGGATCGTTGTAGACGAAGAGCCGCTCCACCACAAGTCGGGCCTCTGCGAGCAGGGCGGGATCAAGCTGCTCCTCGTGCGGTGCAATCTCGCCATCCTCGGCAACGCTCTCGCCGACGATCTCCACCTCCAAAACGCCCCACATGCGAAAGATGGAGAAATGTTTCTCGGTAAGCTCTGCTCCGGCGGGAAGCAGCATTCTGCCGCTGCGGTCGCAAACGTCGCGGCTCAATACCATCCCGGGCGTCATGTTGTCGATATGGACTACTGTCAAAGGTGGTCCTCCTGTAATCTTTACGTAAACATGGCCGGCCTGCTCAGGGCAGGCCTGCTGTTACAACCACCCTTATCGGTCCGAATAATTCCATACTTTAGCGAGTAGGGTAAGGAACTGGAATTCTGGCAGAAAATAAAGCTCCTGGCGAGAGCTTTTGGTGACGGCGGGGCAATCTGGTAAGTGGCCGCATGAACAAGGCCTTCGAGAAAGAAAACTGCTCAGCTGAGTTCTGGAGCGGATATCTTGCTGCCCGAAGAATAAAAAACAGCGGATATTTGGGCCATTACAGTTTTGTTTTGACAGTGGCGGGGCGAAGTGTTACTGATAGCGACATTCATTATTGCAGGGTGGGCTTTGGGCGCATAAGACAAACGAGGGGAAATATGAAGAAACTGATGATGGGACTTGGCGTGATGACGATTTTTGGAGCAGTACAGGCACAGGCGGCGGATGTGACCTGGCAAAAGGAGATCAAACCGATTTTCCAACAGCTGTGTGCCGGTTGCCACGGCGCGGATTCCCCGGAGCAGGGTGAGTTCAAGAAGGACAAGAAGAAGTGGTCCGACCAAGGCATCGGCATGCGGATGGACAGCTACAGTCATCTGATGAACTTCATAGGCTGGCCTGACAGTGGTGCCCTCATGCGGCGCCTGGATGACGGCAGCGACAAGGCAGACAAGAAGCCAGGTAACATGTACCAGTATCTGGGCGCCAATGAAGCTGAGCGACAGGCCAATCTCGCTACTTTCAAGGCGTGGGTCGGCAACTGGAATCTTAAGCGCTGGAAGGATGTCACAAAGGAAGAGTTGAACGCCCTAAAGGTGGCTTACTGAGAAACAGCCGGTTCCCGCATGGCACGGATATGCGCGGATCTTATGCCGCAGCATTGAGTCCTCTCTCCTATTGGGAGCGGGAGGCTGCGGCTCAGTGCCAATCGGGACTGCTTCTGAATCGCACCTGCAGGTTTATCGATCGAGAAGCCCTTGGTTTTCCTGATAGGGAATGCAAGGGCTTTTCCTTTTGCGCATGCGCGGAGCAGCTTTTCATATGGCCCTCTGTTTGAGGTCGTTGAGAGTTGACTTATGCCGCCCGCCCTGTCTTTAATATGCAATGCACATGACACACGAAGGTTCACGCGCCACCAAGGCAACATCATGGCTGATACTGACCACATTGTTCATGGGTGGCAGCTTCATATTCAACAAGGTCGGCCTTCGCGAGATCCCGCCGGTCACTTTCATGTTTTTCCGGTTCGCTCTTGCTACGCTGCTCATGGCCGCGCTCTGCCTGCCGCGCCTGCGCCGTTTCAACCGGGTGACCTTCAGGACCGGACTGATAGTAGGACTCGCCCTGGCAGCTACCAATCTTTCCTTCGTCCTCGGCGTGGACGGCACCAGCGTCTCTCGCGCAGGTTTTCTCAACAACCTGTTCGTGCTGCTCGTCCCGCTGCTCTGTTTTACCTTTTGGCGCGAGCGCCTCGACAGATGGACCGGCGCCGCCCTCCTGCTCGCTTTAGCCGGGATTTGGCAACTGGCGCGGGGTGGGGGCGAAGGCTTCAGCCGGGGGGATATGCTGTCGACCCTGTGCGCACTCTTCATCGCGCTGCACATTATCTCCGTTTCCAAGATGCTGCGTGACGAGGATATCTACCTGCTAAGCCTTGTTCAGTTTGCCACCGTTACCGCTGTCGGCGGCTTACTGTACCTGGTGTTGCCTTCAACTCCCTTTGCCATCACTCCTGCTTCCGCGGGATCCCTGATTTACTGCGCCATCTTCCCGACCGTCATCGGCTTCACCATGCAAAATGCCTATCAGCGCTATGTCACGCCCACCAAGGCCGGGATCATCTATACGCTTGATCCGGTCTGGAGCATGACCGGTGGGATGCTGTTACTGGGGGAAAGGTTGACATCCGGTGAGTGGATTGGGTGCGCCCTGATATTCGCGTCGGTGATCCTGCCTCTGACTGTGAAGCGCATGCGTGAGCGCCACTTAGGGATAGATTGTCGCGCAGATAGCGCTGTCACTGATTAGCTTCAATCGTATGATCAATGGTTCAAAGCTCCTGTAGCGATTGCCTGGACTGGTTCCTGCCCCCTTACTTGTTGACAACGAGGCGTTCTCAGCTACGCTGGCCATGCATCTACACGGCAAGGCAGGGGGATATATGCCGGAGCTTCCGGATCTGACCATTTATGCGGAAAACTTGGGCAAAGCCGTCATTGGCAAGAAGATTGACAGGGTCGAATATTACAGAAGAGGCCGGCTGGACGCAACTTCTGAGGAATTGACGGAGTCATTGCTAAAGACCGAGATCGCCGAGGTCCGGAGGGCGGGCAAGCAAATTCACTTTGAGGCCAAAAACGGGGTGGTGCTGCGCGTTCACCTCATGCTTACCGGCGGCTTCGCCCTGACAACCGCAGGTGAACTGGACCGGCTGGATTCACCCATTCTCGCGATTTGCTTCACAGACGGGTCGGCCGTAGCTGTGACCGATCCCAAAGGCTGGGCCACCCTTGCGTTGAATCCGAAAGTTGGCGCAGAGGTACCCGATGCTTTGGATCTCGACGGGGATCACCTGCAGCGACTCATTGCGAAAAAACCCAAGGCTCTGATCAAGTCGTTGCTTCTCGACCAGAGCCTGATAGGCGGCATCGGCAATGCGTACGCCGATGAGATACTCTGGCGAGCGCGGATTTCACCCAAGTCGGCAGCAGGTAAACTCCCTCCTGAAGCGGTCATCGCCCTTGCCGAAGCTATCCCTGCAGTATTAAAGGATGCCGTAGAGCAACTGAGGAAAAGGCACCCTGATATGGTCGCCGGGGAGTACCGGGAGTTCCTTAAGGTGCACAGCCCCACGTTAAAGGTCTCGCCAACTGGAGCAATGATTATCAAGGAAAACATCTCATCCAAGCGCACCTACTATACCGAGGAACAAAAGCTGTATAAGTAGCCGCTTCTGCAACTTTTGCGGGTAGAGGTTCTTGCCGTAGCAGCGCTGCAGAAGTCCAAGTGACGTCCTTCGCACATCCCCCCGCTTGCCCATCACAGATTTTTTCTCAATTTTTACCCATTGATTCAGTTGCCAAATATGCCGGCGCTGGTAGGGCGCTCTGCGTCTAAAAAATGTTGCCATTGCAAACTGTAGACGCGTTGACAACAGGGTAAAGCCGGATATTTTTAGATGGTTAGTTTTGGCTAATAATTCGCTGAACCGTCGGCTTCGGCCAACAAAGGGAGGTAACATGAGAAAAGGATTGGTATGGATGGCGCTTGTAGCCCTGTTCGCGGTCTGCAGCATGGCAGTCCCAGCGCTTGCGGCGGGAAAAAAGGCACCGTCGGAGAAGGCCTTTGTCAAGGATGCCGCGAGCGGCGGGATGATGGAGGTGCAACTGGGGCAGATGGCTCAGCAAAAGGGGATGTCGCAGGATGTGAAGGACTTTGGAAAACGCATGGAAACTGACCATGGCAAGGCGAACGACGAATTGAACGGCATTATCTCGAAAAAGCAGATGAAAATGCCCTCCAAGCTGTATGCAAAGCATCAAAAGACGGTCGACAAGTTCACAAATCTGTCCGGTGCGGAATTCGACAAAGAGTACGCCAGGGAGATGGTAAAGGATCACACCAAGGACGTAAAAAAGTTCAAGAAAATGAGCAAAACGGTGAAGGATCCGGAACTGAAAGCGTGGGTGGACAGGACCTTGCCCGTTTTAGAGCAGCATCTGCAACACGCAAAAGATATGGCGCAGAAGCTGGGCGTCACGGTAAAAAAGGTAAAATAGGCGCCTCTTTCGATATAAGGCTGAACAATGAGAGGGCTTCGGTTTGACTGCCGAAGCCCTTTTGATGTTGTAAGTGCCCCTTGTAAATACTCAGCTGTTTTTGTTTCGCTACTGCGCCCTCCCGTAGCAGACGGTCATCTCGGCGAGCCTTGAAGCAACATCCGAAAGATCGGATTCAGGCATCCTCCATTGCCAGTTTCCTTCCGGTTCACCCGGGGTGTTCATTCTCGAATCTTCACCAGCGCCCAAGATGTCTTGCATCTGAATCACAGCGGTATGCGCCACGGACATCATCGCCATCCTGATCAGTTCCCGGCTTGCCCCGGTCTCGATCTGGCGGCCCAGATAACGGCGCAACCGCTCTTTTTCCCTGTCGTCGGCATGGGCAAACCAGCCGGCGACGGTATTGGTGTCGTGCGTTCCCGTATATACGACGCAGTTTCGTCTGTGGTTGTGCGGCAAATAACTATTTTCAGCGGCCTCTTTCTGGAAGGCAAGCAGGAGCACCTTCATCCCCGGTATGCCGAATTTACCCATAGCCTCTCTGACCTCGGCGGTTATCACGCCCAAATCCTCTGCGATCACCGGAAAATTCGGGTAATGCTGCAACATGGTATTCAGGAAATCCTCGCATGGCGTCGGTTGCCAACTCCCGTGCAATCCGTTTTGCTCTCCTGCGGGTACTTCCCAGGACGAGATGAGCCCTCTGAAATGATCTATCCTGACAAAATCGTACAGCTTGAGCAAGTAGTGAAAGCGCCTCACCCACCAGCTAAAGCCGCTCCTCTTTAACATCTCCCAGTCAAATACGGCGCAGTTGAAGAGTTGTCCATCCTCGCTGAAGGCGTCAGGCGGGCTTCCCGCTAAAAGGTACGGCTTCAATTTTTCGTCAACTTTGAACAATTCGGGGTTAATCCAGATGTCAACGGCGTCATAGTTCATGAACATGGGGAAGTCCCCTATGATCTGGATCCCTTTGCTGTTGCAACTGTTTTTAAGGGAGTGCCATTGCTGGTAGAAGATGTACTGCAGGAACTTTTCCCGGTCTATGGCCTCCGAAAGTTCCTCGTGCAATCGCCGCACTTCCTCACTATTCCGGTTGCTGATCTCTTTGGGCCAGTCGGTCAAGGCGATTCCGCCCAGATGAGCCGACAAGGCGGTATAAAGCGCGTAATCCTCAAGCCATTGGGCATTTCCTTTGCAAAATCTCGCATAATCCTGATCCGATGCCGCCCCTTTTTGGAATCGGGCATGGGCTCGCAGGAAAAGCTGCTGCTTCAATCTTGAGACGCTGGCATAATCGACCTTATCCCCGGGGAAGGCGGGATGGTCTTCCACCTCCGACTGCGACAGTAGCCCCTGGTTTACCAGCAGCTCCGGGCTGATCAGGGCGGTATTCCCGGCGCAGGACGACAGGCTGCTGAAGGGGGAATCCAGATACCTTCGATTAGTGGGATTCAGCGGCAGAACCTGCCAATAGCTTTGTTTAGCTTCACGGAGGAAATCTGCAAAGGCATACGCGCCGGGTCCCAGATCTCCTATGCCGTAAGGGGACGGAAGTGAAGTGATGTGACAGAGAATTCCGCTGCCTCGTTTCTTCATACGTACCTCCGGTTCTCAGTGTGATGATCCGTCAGATCTTACATAAAAGCCGCGCCTGCCGGAACAGGTGGGGCTTTTATGGATGTAGCGTCAAATTGTTTATCTGCCGGCAGCGAAAGCCGAGCTAAAGCACTCTTGGAAAAGCGATGAGATTGGAAGGCTTTCCTTTCCTTGACGCCCTTCAGGGTGAAGGTCTTGATGGGACCGTCGCCTGGCACTCTTGTGAAGCGTCACAGCGGCATCCTTTCGCATAAGGAGGCTCCATTTGTCGTGCTGGATTTGAGCTTGTTAATTTTCACATAACTCCTTAAGAAGTCAACGTTTGCGCCGCTGAGGTACGCGGAGTTACAGCCTTGATTTTGGGGCCTCCATGGTCTGGCGGGAACTAACTTGGGTAGCGGTTTAAAAGGTGCGAACGGAAGATGTACGGCAGGGGGAGGTCTAGGAATAGGAGGCGGCGTCAGGGGAGAAAGCAGCTTGGTTACATTTTGCAGATGCAGATTGAAAGGCGTATACTGAAATGGTCGAAATCGCCCATTAATAAAGGGGGCTAAAATGAAAAAGACAAAGATCATATCGTTTCTTGTTCCATTGTTTATCGTTTCTGCGTCACTCATCGGTGTAAATGGGCGAGCAGCATATGCTGATTCGGGTGTGCGAGGAGAGCCCGATGTCCGCGGTTCGTCCGACATCGGAAGCGGCAGTGTTGATTTGGTTGTGCGGCAGGTAAGTCGTGATGCCGTCACGAGGCATGGCAGCCGCGGGGGGTACGTGGGCAGCCGTGGCGGGTACGTAGGCAGCCGCGGCGGGTACTTGGGAGGTCGCGGCGGGTATATAGCACCAAGGTATGGCGGGCATGTGGGATCAAGGCACAGCAGCCATTTTCATGGTAGCATCTGGATCGGTCCCGGATTAGGATTTTGGGATCCCTTCTACTACCCATATTACTCATACCCGAGCTATCGGTACTATTCTCCACCAACGACGGTGGTGGTTCCTCAACAACCGCAAGAATTTATCATGCAGGAACCCCGGCAGGAAGAAACCGGCTTCTGGTATTACTGCAAGAATCCGGAAGGCTATTATCCTTACGTGGAACGTTGTCCCAGTGGCTGGATGAAGGTTTTGCCTGACATCACGCCGCCCGATTAGGAAGATAAGGAGGACTAAAAAATGAAGAACAGTTCAAGAACAACAATATGGTCCGTTCTTGCCTTGCTGGTACTTGGCGGTTGTGTAACGATGCCGACAGGTCCCAGCGTCACGGTGCTGCCGACCCCCGGCAAGCCGTATGAAAGATTCCTTGTTGAGGACGCGGAATGCAGGCAATGGGCCGAGCGGCAGTTAGGTATGAGCGCCCAGGAAGCAGCCGACCGCAGTACCGCTTCAGGGGCGGTGCTCGGCACCGCATTGGGCGCCGGTATCGGGGCGGCATTCGGAGCTGCCAGTGGCAATGCGGGATCCGGAGCAGCGATAGGCGGCGGCACTGGCCTGCTTTTTGGAACTGCGAGTGGTGCCAGCGCAGGCCAGGCGTCCGGAATGGAGGCGCAAAGACGCTACGACAACACCTATGTGCAGTGCATGTACGCCAAGGGAAATCAGGTTCCCGGAACACGCAACATGCGCCGCATGCGAAGCGTCCCTCCTCCCCCTCCAAGCATGTATTCGGTTCCGCCGGATTACAACCCGGCGCAGTAGAAGCTAACGCGGGTCATGGGGCGCCTCTTGGGGCGCCTTTTCCTTCTGCTTGTTGTTAGATTGTGATTATTAAGATGTTGTGCTATCTTGCCACGCTAGGCGGTCCCCGCCGCACATCAGGTTGCAGATACGCCAGCCAAGTCGAAAACAAACAGGTTATGAGGACATTTTGCCAACTCACAACACCATAAAGTCGCTGATGCCGTGGTGCGCCGCCGTTTTGGGGGGAGTCCTGCTCTTTCTGGGTTACGTCGGCTTCGATCAGTTCTACCTTGAGTGGATCTGCCTGGTGCCGATTCTTTGGGCTGTGCGTGAGCAGCGACCCGGTCGAGCTTTTCTCATCGGATGGCTCGCAGGTACCGTAGGGCACGGCGGCGGCTTCTACTGGATCATAGGGATGTTTCAGCAGTTCGCCGGAGTGCCCTGGCCCTTTGCCGCGTTGGGACTTTTGTTTCTTGCCGCGTCAAACGGGGTTGTTATCGCAGCCTGGGCATGGGCGACCAGGCTGATCACCCGCGGCACCGGCTGGCACGTGGTATGGGTCGCTCCGGTCGTATGGACGGCGATGGAGAAGCTTTGGCCCATGATATTTCCGAACTATCTGGGCGCAAGCCAGTACACACTGTCGCATCTGACGCAGATAGCAGATTTTACGGGAATTCTTGGCGTCAGTTTCCTGGTGGTTTACATCAACTCGACGATTTACACGGTGGCATCGTGCTGGATGGAAAAAAGGCGCCTTCCCTGGCGTGCCGTCTCCGTCTTTGCTGCCATCCTGGTGTTGGTGCTTGGTTACGGCAACCTGCGCATCCGTGCCCTGGACCGGGAGGCGGCCGGCTCGGAGAAGTTGACCATCGGGCTGATTCAGACCAATCGTGGCGCGGCAGACAACCATATTCATCCCGACCGTATCTTGCGGGAACATCGGGAAATGTCACAGGCATTGGTCGCGAGGCAAAAAGTCGATCTCGTCGTCTGGCCGGAAGGGGTGTTGAGCATCAGTCTTTCCTCCCGTGCCGGCACTCTTCCTCCCGCCGCGTTGGGTGATCTTGGTACTCCGCTTCTTTTCGGGACAGGCCTCCGGGTGACGGAAGGTGGCGCCGAGCGCACCTATAACAGCGCGCTGCTGGCCTCCCCCTCGGGCAGGATTCTCGGCAGTTACGACAAGAGCGTGCTGGTCCCGTTTGGCGAGTACATCCCCTTTGGAGACATTTTCCCGAACCTCTACTCCTGGTCGCCTTATTCGAGCCGGTTCTGGAGCGGAATGAGTGAGGAACCGCTTCGGCTGGGTAAGCATCTTCTTTCGGTAAGCATCTGCTATGAAGATATTTTCCCGGGGCATATCCGAAAGCTGATGCGCGGCGGGCGTGAAGGGGACATACCGGAGGCGATGGTCAACCTGACCAACGATTCCTGGTATGGAAATTCAACTGAGCCCATGCAGCACTTGGCCCTGGCTAGCTTTCGCTCCATTGAAAACCGCCGCTCCCTGGTACGTGTCACCAACACCGGGGTCTCTGCCTTCGTTGATCCGGTAGGGCGCATCGCAAGCCGAACCGGCGTCTGGACCAAGGAAGTGCTGGTCGATACCATCCCGCTTGTGAAAGGCCGCACGCCTTATTCCCTGGCAGGTGACTGGATCGGCTGGCTTTGCGGGGTGCTCTCTCTATATGGCATCGCAGTTGCGCTTCGGGGCACGCACCGTTTGACTAAAAAACATAATAGACTATAGTGTCACATGGTAAAATCCGCTGTTATAAACGCCGGTTAAACGTTCCAAGTTGGAAAGGTGCCGATGTTACTCAAGGGAGATCTGGATTTGATGGAGAAAGCGAGAGGAAGAGCCGGCAGAAAACCTCCCGAACTGCAGAGGGGGAATACCTCTCCACTTGGCGCTACAGTCACTCCGGGCGGCGTGAACTTCAGCGTCTTTGCGAGGGACTGTACCGGTGTTGAGTTGCTCCTCTTCGATCAGGCCGACGACGCAAATGCTTCACGTACCATCACCTTGGACCCGAAGCGAAACCGCACTTACCACTACTGGCATATCTTCGTTCCCGGCATCGGCGCGGGGCAGTTGTACGGTTTCCGAGTGGCAGGACCCTTCGAGCCGCAACGAGGGCGCCGCTTCGACCCGGGGAAAGTACTGATAGATCCGTACGGTCGTGCCGTGGCGGTCCCTGACGGATACAGCCGCGGCGATGCGTGCCTGCCGGGCGATAACGCTGCGACGGCCATGAAAAGCGTGGTTGCCGACCCGCGCGGCTACGACTGGGAAGGGGACTTGCCGCTCAAGCGCCCCTACTCCAGCACCGTCATCTATGAAATGCACGTGGCTGGCTTCACCAAGCACCCCTCCTCGGGAGTCGCGGACAACAAACGCGGCACCTATGCAGGCCTGATAGAGAAAATCCCCTACCTGAAGGATCTGGGAATCACTGCGGTAGAGCTCTTGCCGATATTCCAGTTTGATCCGCATGACGCCCCCTTGGGGCTTCGCAACTTTTGGGGTTACAGCCCGATATCGTTTTTCGCCCCTCATGCCGCCTTCAGTTCGCGCAAGGGGCCGCTCGGCCCGCTGGACGAGTTCCGCGACATGGTCAAGGCGCTGCACCGCGCAGGGCTGGAGGTGATCCTCGACGTGGTCTACAATCACACCTCCGAAGGGGACCACAGGGGACCCACCTTCTGCTATCGGGGATTCGCCAACGACGTATACTACTCCCTGGCGCCCGATGGCAGTTATATCAACCACACCGGCTGCGGTAATACCTTGAACGCCAATCACCACGTGGTGCGCCGGATGATAATCGACAGCCTGCACTACTGGGTGAAGGAGATGCATGTCGACGGTTTTCGTTTCGATCTCGCATCGATTCTGTCACGGGACGGGCAGGGACGCCCGCTCAAGAACCCGCCCATACTCTGGGACATCGAATCGGACCCGGCGCTGGCGGGGATAAAGCTGATCGCGGAGGCGTGGGACGCGGGAGGGCTTTATCAGGTCGGAAGTTTCATCGGTGACAGTTGGAAAGAGTGGAATGGAGAGTTCCGCGACGATGTGCGCAGCTTCCTTAAGGGTGACGAAGGGGTAATCTCACGTTTCGCCGCGAGGCTTCTGGCGAGTCCCGACATTTATGGACATCAGGAGCGCGAGCCTGAGCAGAGCATAAATTTCGTCACCTGTCACGACGGCTTCACCTTGAACGATCTGGTCTCCTACAGCCAAAAGCACAACGATGCCAACTGCGAGGCAAACAGAGACGGATCTGATGCGAACTTGAGCTGGAACTGCGGCATCGAGGGGGTAACCGACAATCCGGCCATAGAGGAACTACGTAACAGGCAGGTGAAAAATTTCATGGCTGTGACGCTGCTGGCCCTCGGGACGCCGATGATCCTGATGGGGGACGAGGTGCGGCGTACCCAACTGGGTAACAACAACGCCTATTGTCAGGACAACAAGATCGGCTGGTTCGATTGGAGTAAGCTTGAGTCTCACCAGGACATGCACCGTTTTACCAAAGAACTCATCAAGGTAAGGCTCATGCACAACGATACGCTGGCGGAGGAATTGACCCTGAGCCAGCTTTTGGGCCAGGCACGGCTGGAATGGCATGGAGTGCATCTTGGTTCCCCCGATTGGAGTCATGAATCGCACAGCATCGCCCTGTCAGCGTGGAATGGCACAAAGCGCATGGTCTTCCATTACATGGTCAACGCTTACTGGGAGCCGCTCATGTTTAAACTCCCCTCACCGGACAAACTACCTGGCGGTACCTGGCATCGCTGGATAGATACCTCGCTGGCCTCGCCCGAGGATATCGTTTCATGGGATGACATGCCTATTGTGGTCGCCGACAGCTATATGCTTCCTGCCCGTACTCTCGTGGTGCTGATTGCCAAAGCGCGTTGGCGGTCTTCCTCGTTATGACCTTTTCCTGAAGAACATTTCGCCCGTCCACGCTCGCCGGCCACTACGCTGCATAAGCCGTGATGGCTGTCCGCTTTCCCACGTTATCCTGCAAGGAGCTAGCATGTCCTCTGTTTTCGGCACCATTTTCAAGGTCTCCACCTTCGGCGAGAGCCACTGCGCTGCGGTAGGGGCGGTCGTGGACGGCTGCCCGCCGGGAATGGAGCTTTCGGAAGCCGACATCCAGCCACAGTTGAGCCGAAGGCGCCCAGGGCAAAGCGAGTTGAGCACGCCGCGGGACGAACCGGATCTCGTTACCATCCTGTCCGGGGTCGAAAACGGCATCACCCTAGGCACTCCAATCTGCCTCCTGGTGCATAACCGCGATCAGCGTCCGGGCGACTACCAGGAAATGTCGGAAATTCCTCGTCCCTCCCATGCGGATTTCACCTACCAGGCAAAGTACGGCATCCGCGCCTCAAGCGGGGGCGGTCGCGCATCCGCTCGTGAAACAATAGGGCGTGTGGCAGCCGGAGCCATTGCGGAGAAATATCTGGCCGAACAGCACGGCGTGGAGATCGTGGCATGGGTGGATGGCGTGGGGCAGCTCGATGGCGGGGCGATAGACATGGATAAAATCACCAGAAAACAAGTGGACGCGACTCCCGTCCGTTCACCCGATCTGGCCGCCGCCAAGGCGATGGCGGAACTGGTCGCCGAGGTGAGGGATTTGAACGATTCGATAGGCGGAGTAGTCGGCTGCGTCTGCCGCAATCTTCCCGCGGGGCTCGGTGAGCCGGTATTCGACAAGCTCGATGCCATGCTCGCTCACGCCATGCTGTCCCTGCCGGCTGCCAAGGGATTCGAGATCGGTTCAGGATTCGTCGGAAGCCGGATGCGGGGGAGCGCACATAACGACCCCTTCGTTAAAAAGGGTTGGCGCCTGGGGACCTTGACGAACTATTCGGGCGGAGTACAGGGAGGGATTTCCAACGGCGAACCTGTCTATTTCCGGGTCGCCTTCAAACCGCCGGCAACGGTTGCGCTGAAACAGCATACAGCGACCTTTGCTGGGACTGATACGGTGCTGGAGGCGAAGGGGCGCCACGATCCCTGCATTGTCCCAAGAGCAGTTCCGATCGTCGAGGGTATGGCGGCGCTGGTTATCATGGATCTGCTGTTGCGGCAGGAATATCGAAGGGCAGGGAAGGGCTATGATTAAGATTAAGATTAAGATTAAGCAGAACGTAGAACGTAGAACGCGGGATTTATTGGCCGCAGGCTTCCTGGGCAACAAGGGCCATGCGCGTCTGGGGAAGCAGGTATTCCCATTCGGTGAAGATGCCAAGGTCGGTGGACTTCAAGATCCCTCCGCTCTTGTCCAGATGGGTCGAGGCAAGCAGACGCGCTTCCCTCTCTTCGCAATCGATGTCATAGACATAGCGTGTTTCATGAAGTTCCGCCGACTCAGGTACCGTCCCCAGCGTCTTCAGAGCCTCCACCTTCCCCTGGTCCGTATAGACTACCCGCGTCGTTACCCGAACCACCCCCACTGTCGGCACGCTTTTACTGTCTCTGTCATAGAAAAAGCCGGAGTCGTTGTTCTGGTCGATGAGGATCCAATTCTCCGCACCAAACGCTGAGGGGGTAAAAGGCACGCTCATAGTAAGAAACAAAAAGGCAAGGCCAATGATAGGCATGGTTGATCTCACGGAGTTCTCCTCCTCTATGGTGTTGAACCAGTTTACGACTCTCAGGCTTGGGAGTCCGTCTCTTCAGCTCCAGACCTTATCTTTTGCATCTCTGTCTCAAGGTCCATGATGGTCTCGTCTTCTCCTCTCACAACTCCCTTTACCAGAAACGATTTTCTTTGCAGCTCCAGGTCATATTCAAGGTACAGAGGCGCCACCGGACTTTGTCTGGCTGTACGCACTATTTTTTTCGCGATGAAGCCGGTGAACTGGGGATGTTCTACATATTCGTGGCGCAATTCTCCGTCATACGGCTTGACCAGGATACGTTCTTTAACCATTTCTCCGTGCAGCATCATCTCCGAGACGAAAACGTCCTGACTCTCTTCAACGATCTTTGCATTGGAAATGCCAAGCAGGTAGCGCTCCGGGTGCCGCAACCTGTCGATAAGCATGTTCCAGAGAGTTTGATGTTCGGCGTGAACCAGAACCTGCAAGGTTTTGATGAGCATGGTAGAGCCTCCTAGGAAGATCGTTTCCCCAGTAAAAACTTTAATTCACTCAACTGATTAAACCCCTGTCACCTCGATGACAATACCCTCATTTTTTTGCAATGACTAATTATAGTTCCGCATGTCATATGGTCAAGGGGGAGCTTCGACGGGCTAAGCCTGCGACTTTTGGTGCCTGCACAGCTTAATTGACACGCGGATCGCCGGGGATACAATGGGGCGATCGTGAAGTTGATATTCTCATAAACGAGAGGAGGCTGTCATGTTCGAGCGCGCACCAGCGAAGCTGTTGGAAAATCGGCACCCGCTTCTGGTTGGAGTGGCTGCCGGTCTGATTGCCGGCGTGGTAACCGCCGGCGCTGATAAATTGTTGGACCGCTTTGTCAGTGCCAAACATAAAAAGCGCGACAGGAGGGTGCGGGAGGCGTCGGCCCATCAGATGGCAGGGCCGCATTTCTCCGCCAAGATACACGGCAGGAGACTGAGCTCGAAGGAGAAAAAACGCGCCCGGTTTGCCTTCAGTGTTGCTTATGGATTGGGATGGGGGATCATTCACAGCAGTCTGAGGAAGAGGTTTCCGCAACTTAGCCGTTTGGGGGGGCTGCCGTTCGCGATCCCCTTCTTCTTTGCCTGCGATGGAGTAATCGCCCCCGCGCTGGGGGTCTCCCCGGGACTGCGCCGCATACCATTGCAGCCCAGCGTCAAGGAGATGGGCAATCATATCGCATGGACTGCAGCGGCCGAGCTGATTCACCGGGTGGCGGGGCGAGGACGCTGACGGCTGAGGAGAGCGGTGCCTGGGAACGCATGGTGGTTTCCTTCAAGGAGGTGTTTAAGTGGCAAAGAGATCGGAAATCATGTCTCGGGAGCTTCCCAAGTGGCTCAACGCGATGCTCGTTCTCGGGACGGTGGCGACCGTGGTGCTGTTGGAACTGAGACGGCCTCTTCGCAAGGAAAAGGACGATAAGCTGACCCGCGATGCCCGCAATGTCGCATTTTCCCTGATGGCGGCGGCAACAGTCGCCCTCGCTGAAAAACCGGTTGCTGGGCCGCTGGCTCTGAAGGTGCACAAAAAACGTTTGGGACTGCTCAACATGGTCCGGTTCCCGGCCTGGGCGGAGATGCTGCTCTCGGTGGTGCTACTCGACTACACGCTCTACATCTGGCATTACCTGACCCACAAGGCGCCTTTTCTCTGGCGCTTTCACAGGCCTCACCATGTGGACCTTGATCTGGATGCCAGCACCGCGCTCCGTTTCCACGCAGGCGAACTGCTGTTGTCGGTGCCATGGAGGGCGGCCCAGGTCCGGCTAATCGGCGTATCGCCGCTGGCGCTTTCAATCTGGCAGACACTGACCTTGATGGAGATCATGTTCCACCACTCAAACATCCGGCTTCCCTTCGACGTTGAACGCCGTCTCTGCCGCGTAATTGTCACTCCACGCATGCACGGCATTCACCACTCCGTGGTCAGGAAAGAAGCAGACTCGAACTGGTCCACGATCTTCCCCTGGCCCGATTACCTGCACGGCACCATACGGCTCAACGTACCTCAACAAGCGATAAACATAGGAGTTGCAGGCTACCAGGACAAGGCGCAGTTGACGCTTGGCAGGGTTCTTGTGATGCCGTTCACCCCGGAGCGCGTGGTCAGCCCGCCGGAGCGTGGACCGCTCCCCATGTCGAGGAGTACCCTGGTGAGTTGAAGGAGAACCTGCAAGCTGTTCTTCTGGAGGAAACGGCAGCGATTGAGTTGTCGGGCAATTGCGGAGCGGACGGAAAAGAGACCCCCATTGAGCGACTGGCGGGTCTCTTCTTTTTTGTTCTCTGTCCGGTTTCAAGCGATCAGGCTGACGGCCCTTGGGGTAGGTGGGGGCTCAAGCAACTGGTGCTACGGTACCTGGTACAGTGAACCTGCCGAATCCAGGTGGGTCAGGTAAAGTCGCATGTCGAATTCCAATTGGTGGTAGGCCGGTTCCATGTATTCGCACAGTTGGTAAAAAGCCTTGTTGTGATCCTTCTCTTTCAGGTGGGCCAGTTCGTGGACCACTATCATGTTTAGAAATTCCAGAGGGGCATGTTTGAAGACCGCGGCGATCCTTATTTCATGTTTGGCCGTGAGCTTTGCTCCCTGCACCCTGGAGACGAAAGAGTGCATGCCGAGTGCATGATTTATCACGCTGATCCTGGTGTCGTAGGCTACCTTGCTGAGGGGTTGCGACTTGCGAAGGAATTCGTTTTTAACGGCAACGGTGAAGTCGTACAGCGCCCTGTCGGTCTTGATTTGGTGGGGCGAGGGATACTTAGACAACAACAAGCGACCTAACCCGTCGTCGGCTATCAGTTGCTCCACTTTCGACGTCACCTTTTCAGAATAACCTGCCAGGTATTTCAATCCGCGCATATACTCGTTCTCTTCCTTGGGTCAGGTGATGGGCTTCCGCGAAGGTAGCATATCGTCGATGGAAGTGCAAATGCGCAGCCCGTGCCGATATCCCAAGCCGCAGACCTGTTTTTGGAATGATGGTGCGCGCGAAATTGTCGTCAACCCGCCGCGGCTGGCAGGTTGACGAACCTGGACTGCCTGTGCTAATAACAATATGCGACCGGGACCAGGTATCCTCAGTCCATCCCCGTCAGTCCCCGTTGTAAGGAGGAGAGGCGTTGCGGAAATTTACCGATGAGCTTGACGCCCTGCGCGCGGAGGGATTGTACCGCAGCATGAGGGTTATCAAAGGGGCGCAGGGAAGCCGGGTGGAACTGGACGGGAGGCAGGTGATCCTGCTCTGCTCCAACAATTACCTGGGTCTTGCCGACCATCCGGCGCTGAAGCGAGCGGCCGTTGAGGGTGTGGCGCTCGGTGTGGGGAGTGGGGCTTCGCGCCTGGTGTCGGGAACCATGGAGCTGCACGAAAGGCTGGAGTCGCGTATAGCTTCCTTCAAGGGTACCGAGAAGGCGCTGCTGTTCAACTCCGGTTATTCAGCGAACACGGGGATCATCTCCGCTCTGGTCGGCCGCGGCGATGCTATCTTCTCTGACCGGCTGAACCATGCAAGTATCGTCGACGGAGCCCAACTTTCCAGGGCGGGTTTTTACCGCTATCCGCACCGGGATACGGCGGCGCTCGAGCGGATGCTGCAGGAAAAAGGTGGCAAAGGGCGGCGCCTCATCGTCACGGACGGCGTGTTCAGCATGGATGGCGACATCGCCCCGCTGGAGAAGCTCGTGCATCTGGCCCGGGAATATGGCGCGCTTCTCATGGTGGATGACGCCCACGGCAGCGGCGTGCTCGGCGCGTCGGGGCGCGGCAGCGGTGAACTCTGCGGCGTGATGGACGGGATCGACATCCATATGGGGACGCTCGGCAAGGGATTGGGGAGCTTCGGCGCCTATGCCGCAGCCTCCGGGACGATCTGCGACTATCTGGTCAACAAGGCGAGAAGTTTCATCTTCTCCACCTCGCTCCCTCCCGCCGTGCTGGCAGCGTCCATAGCTGCGCTCGACCTGGTCGATTCTCCGGAGGGTGGGGAACTCAGGGAAAAGTTGTCGGGGAACGTGGCGCTCTTCAAGCAGAGGCTGCAGGAAGCCGGTTTTCAGACCATGGGGAGCGAGACCCAGATCGTCCCGATATTCGTGGGACCCGCGGAAGCGACCATGGAGTTCAGCCGAAGGCTTTTGGAGCAGGGGGTGTTCGTGCAGGGGATCAGGCCGCCGACCGTTCCGGCGGGCAGTTGCCGTCTGCGCTGCACCATCATGGCAACCCATGAACTTTCGGATCTGGAATTCGCCGCGGAGACTATTAGCCGGGTGGGAAAAGAGCTTGGCGTGATTTAGAAAGCCAGATAATCAGAGGAAACCAGAAAAACTATGCCTTTTGTCGATACCCCTTCCGGGGTGACCCTTCATTACGAGGAGACCGGGAGCGGCCGCCCGGTCGTTTTCCTGCACGGCTGGGCGATGTCCGCCCGGGTATGGCGCTTCCAGCAGCGGATGGACGACTCATGCCGGCTCGTCTTCCTGGACCAGCGCGGTCACGGTCAATCTTCTCCGGCGCCGGGGTACTCGGTGCAGGATTACGCGGACGATCTCGCGGCTTTCTTTGAGCGGATGAATCTCGAGGAAGCGGTACTGGTCGGCTGGTCCATGGGGGTGCAGGTGGCCTTGCACGCTTTCCCCGCGCTGAGATCGCGCCTTGCCGCGTTGGTACTTGTGGGAGGGACGCCGAGGTTCACCGAGGCGGAGGACTACCCGCACGGCAAGCCGCCGCTTGAGGTGAAGGGTATGGGGCTTCGTCTCAGGCGTGACCATCAAAAAACCATGGGGGATTTCTTCAAGGGGATGTTTGCCGAGGGCGAGCTCGACGCGGCGCAGTACCGGAAGATCGTGCACGAAATCGTCATGGGGGGGCGCTCCCCGGACCCCGAAGCGGTCCGGCTCTCCCTTGATATCCTTTCCACGGCGGACCAGCGGGACCTGCTTCCCTTGGTTGATCGGCCGGTGCTGCTGATTCACGGCGAGCTGGATGCCATCTGCCCGGCGTCGGCATCGGCATATATGGCGGACCGGCTGCCGCTGGCCGCCCTGGACGTTATGCATGGGTGCGGACACGCGCCATTCATGACACGACCGGAGCAGTTCAACGATCGGGTCAAGGGGTTTGTCGCAGGCCTTTAAGGGGTGCTGCCGTATCTGGCCGGTAAATCGGATCGTGCTATTTCATATGGAAATCTGGATGGTATTGAATGGGTGCAAAAATAGACAGGCAAAAGGTGCGGGACTCTTTTCACCGGGGGGCGCCCGATTACGACGTGCATGCTGTGGTGCAGCGCCGTGTGGTTGAGCGGATTGCAGGCATGTTGCAGGCGGAACGGGTTTCCCCGGCGAGGCTTCTCGATATCGGTTCCGGAACCGGCAGACTGCTGGCAAGGCTTGTCGATCTGTATCCGGAGGCGGCCGCGGTCGGGGTGGATCTCGCCTTGGGGATGTGTCGTGCCGCCTCCGAGAACCTGTCGTCAAAACGGGTGCAGATAATAAACGCCGATGCCGAAAGTCTTCCCTTTGCCGCGGATAGTTTCGACCTGGTGGTATCCACCTCGACCTACCAATGGCTCTCATCCCTTGATCAGGCTTTTGCAGAGGCGCGCCGGGTGCTCGCGCCGGGCGGGCTCTTCTGCTTTGCGCTCTTTGGCGAGAAGACCCTTTTTGAACTGCGCAACTCTTACAAGACCGCGTTGAAGGGAGGGGCAAACCGCAGCCACAGTTTCTTTTCGCAGCAAGAGGTGCAGGCTGCCATGCAGCGAGCCGGCTTCTCCGGCTCGCGAGTAAGCTCGGAGTTCGAGGTCGAGTTGCATCCCGACGTGCCGGAGCTGCTCCGCTCCCTGAAGAGGATCGGTGCCGGCAGCACGGCGCCGGTGGCGGCCAAAGGGCTTTCCGAGAGGCGGGTCATGCTGGAGATGATGGCGGCCTACCGGGACAGCTATGGGCGGAACGGGGAGATTCCTGCGACCTACGAGGTGATCTACGGCGTTGCCGGGAAGCCCGCCTAAGTTACAGTTCCCCCCTCTGGGGGGAGGAGTAAGTGGTTGAGAGGGCGAGGGTTTGTTTAAATATATAGCGCACGCACATGGAGAAGGGGCGCCTCGATCATCCGAGGCGCCCCTTCTCATGCTATTTACAGCTACATCTACTTGCGACAGTCGACGCTGCCGTTAAACCCTGGTCAACTGCCGGTACCTGATCCGGTGTGGCTGATCGGCGGCCGTGCCGAGACGCGCGTGGCGGTCTTCCTCGTATTCGGAATAGTTCCCCTCGAACCAGACCACCTTGCTGTCCCCCTCGAAGGCGAGGATGTGGGTGGCGATCCTGTCCAGAAACCAGCGGTCATGGGAGATGACCACGGCGCAACCTGCGAAGTTCTCCAACGCCTCTTCCAGGGCGCGCATGGTGTTGACGTCGAGGTCGTTGGTCGGCTCATCGAGCAGGATGACGTTGCCCCCTTCCTTCAGCATCTGGGCCAGGTGGGCGCGGTTTCTCTCCCCGCCGGAGAGCGCGCCGACTTTCTTCTGCTGGTCGCTCCCCGAAAAGTTGAAACGTGCCACGTAGGCGCGGGAGTTGACCAGTTGCTTGCCTAGCTGGAGCTGCTCCTGGCCACCGGAGATCGCCTCCCAGATGGTCTTGTCCGGGTCGAGCGAGTCCCTGCTCTGGTCGACGTAGGAGAGCTTCACCGTCTCGCCGATCTTGAAGCTGCCGGAGTCGGGCTGCTCCTCGCCGGTGATCATCCTGAAAAGGGTGGTCTTGCCGGCGCCGTTGGGGCCGATCACGCCGACGATGCCGCCGGGCGGAAGGCGGAATTCCATCCCCTCCATGAGAAGCTTGTCGCCGTACGCCTTGTCGACGTTGGCAGCTTCTACTACGACTCCGCCCAGACGAGGCCCGGGCGGGATGTAGATCTCCAGGTCCCGTCCGCGTTTTTCGCTCTCCTCGGCGAGCATGTCCTCGTAGGAGGCGATGCGCGCCTTCCCTTTGGCGTGGCGCCCTTTGGGGGACATCCTGATCCACTCCAGCTCGCGCTTAAGCGTCTTCTGGCGCTCCGTTTCGGTCTTGTCCTCCTGGGCCAGACGGTTTTGCTTTTGCTCCAGCCAGGAGGAATAGTTCCCCTGCCACGGGATCCCCTGGCCGCGGTCCAGTTCCAGGATCCAGCCGGCGACGTTGTCGAGGAAGTAGCGGTCATGGGTGACCGCGATGACGGTACCGGCGTAACGCTTCAGATGCTGCTCCAGCCAGGAGACCGATTCGGCGTCCAGGTGGTTGGTCGGCTCGTCCAGAAGGAGGATGTCGGGCTTTTGCAAAAGGAGCCGGCAAAGCGCCACGCGCCGCTTCTCGCCTCCGGAGAGGTTGGCCACGTTGGTCTCCCCGGGCGGGCAGCGCAGCGCGTCCATCGCCATCTCCAGCCTGCTGTCCAGGTCCCAGGCATCCAGATGGTCCAGCTTCTCCTGTACCGCTGCCTGGCGGTCGCAAAGCTTCTCCATCTCGGCGTCGGTCATCTCCTCGCCAAAACGAAGGTTGATCTCGTTGAACTCGTTAACCAGGTCGACCGTCTCCTGGACCCCCTGCTCGACGCATTGGCGCACCGTCTTGGTCTCGTCGAGCCTGGGCTCCTGCTCGAGAAACCCGACCGTGTACCCTGCCGAGAGGACCGTCTTGCCGTTGAACTCCTTGTCGGTGCCGGCGAGTATCCTCAAGAGGGAACTCTTGCCCGAGCCGTTCAGGCCGAGCACGCCGATCTTCGCGCCGTAGAAGTAGGAGAGGTAGATGTCCTTTAGCACCGGTTTCTTATCGTAAAACTTGCTCACTCCGATCATGGAGTAGATGACCTTGTTCGGCTCGATCGCCATGCCTGTCGTTACCTCCGTAGTATTTGGTTAACTTTGCCATTTTTACATGCAAGCGGGGTATTGTGTCAACTGCCGATTCCCGAGTCGGTCCTTGACATTCTTATCCATGTATAGTTAAATCCGCGGGATAAATCTATAGAGACGAGGGGTCTATTCATTATGCAAACCTGCAGGCGTTTCAGGCTTTTGATCTGCGCCGGGCTTTTGACTTCGGCTCTGCTCTCCGGATGTGGCGGTTCATCTACCACAGAGGAGACCATTCCATCCACCGCAACCATCCTTTATTCCCACAGCGTCATCCTCGGCAATGACAGCAGCGTTATGACCATGGGGTACAACGGCTTTGGACAGCTGGGTGACGGCACGCTCGCCAACCGGGCAGTCGCCGGGATCGTGCCGGGGCTGAGCTCCATGAAGAAAGCCGTTGCCGGTGCGGAACATACCCTCGCCTTCGGCAACATGAGCAGCAGCGTCAGTGCCTGGGGCTATAACCTGTACGGGCAACTCGGGAACGCAAGCGTCCCGACCACGAATGCCGCCTACAGCGCGACTCCGGTCGAGGTGCATCTCGGCGCAAGGGTAAGCGATATCGCGGGCGGCGGTTTTCACTCACTGGCGGTGGCGGGCGGCGCCATCAAGTCCTGGGGGTACAACGGGTATGGCCAGTTGGGCAACGGCGTCTTCAGTAACTCGAATGTCCCGGTGACTGTCGACGCCGACGCGGACGCTGCAGCTCTGGGCGCGGCTGAAAAGGTTGCGGCCGGCGGAGTTCACTCGCTTGCCCTGCTGGAGGACGGCTCCGTCTATGCCTGGGGCAATAACGTCTCCGGACAGCTCGGTTTCAATCCCTATTCGACCGCCAGCAGTCCCAGACCTAAAAAAGTCTCTTTACCCACTACCGTCGGGAAGGTGCAGGGAATAGCGGCTGGTGGAAGGTTTAGCCTGGCGCTTGAGGTTGCAGAGGACGGCGCCGGCAACGTGACCGATCAGATACTTTGGGGGTGGGGCTACAATGCGACTGGAGAGCTGGGACCGATGGACCCCGTTAAGGGGCCGATCCAGTACATGCCGGCGCAGGTTTTCAGTGTGGACAAGACGGTCTCCGACCCGCTGGTCATCAAAAAATTCAGCGCCGGACTAAACCACATACTCCTGCTTCTCGGCCCGGCGAGCACGAAAAACACGAACGACGGGTCCTGGATCGTCCAGGCGCTTGGCTACAACGCCTTCGGCCAGCTGGGCGACAACACGACGGTCAACAGCTTCACCCTGGTCCGGACACTCGGCCTCGGAACTGCCGGGGTGTCCGATATCGTCGCCTTCGGCAATCACTCTCTGGCATTGTCCGGCGGTGTCTGGTACGGCTGGGGGAACAACGGTCTGGGGCAGCTCGGCAACCCGATCGCCACCTCCTCGGTCGGATACCTGCAGATGCCGACCCCGGTCCAAGGGCCGTAGCGCCCGTTCATCAGGACTGATGCGGGTTTGCGTGCCTTGCGGCCCCTGGCCGGCCCCCATTTTCCCTTGACTTGAAGAGCCGAAATGTTTAATTTGACAGATTGTTCATAGCCCAAAGGCAGAAAGGTTGCATATAGACATGGAAGAGTTGAGCGAGCTGTTGCTGCAGAGAAGACGCAAGGTAGATGCACTCTGGGAAGCGGGAATCAACCCGTACCCGAATGATTTCAGGCCTCAGCATACCTCCGCTGATCTGCGCGCCGCCTACGGCGATCAGGAAGTCATAGAGGAAAATCCCCGTACATTCGTGGTTGCCGGCCGCATTCTGATGCGTCGCTCCTTTGGCAAGGCCGCTTTCGTCCAGTTGCAGGACAGAAAGGGGCGGATGCAGCTCTACATGAAAAAGGACGTGCTGGGCGACGACCTTTTCGCCGAATTCGAGAACTATGACATCGGTGATATCGTCGGTGCCTCCGGATACCCTTTCAGGACCAAGACCGGCGAGCTTTCCCTGGCCGTGACCGAACTGCGGCTCCTGACCAAGTCGCTTTTGCCGCTTCCCGAGAAGTTCCACGGCTTGACCGACGTGGAAACCCGCTACCGGCAGCGTTACGTCGATCTGATCGTCTCCCCCGACGTGAGGGAGGTTTTCTTCAAGCGCTCGCGCATCGTCTCGCTCATCCGGGAATTCATGACCAAGAACGACTTCCTGGAAGTGGAAACGCCGATGATGCAGCCGATCCCCGGAGGCGCCACCGCCAAGCCTTTCGTGACGCACCATAACGCGCTCGACATGGAGCTCTTTTTGCGCATCGCCCCGGAGCTCTACCTGAAGAGACTGGTGGTGGGGGGCTTCGACCGGGTCTTCGAGATCAACCGCAATTTCAGAAACGAAGGGATCTCGGTGCGTCACAACCCCGAGTTCACCATGATGGAGTTCTACCAGGCCTATGCCACCTTCGAGGACCTGATGAACTTCACCGAGGAGCTCCTTTGCCACGTGGCGAAGGAACTGCTCGGCACCCTCGACTTCAGCTACGGCGGCGAGCCCATCAGCTTCCAGCGCCCCTGGCAGCGCTTCACCGTCAAGGAGGCGATCCTGCACTTTGGCGATATCGATGCCAAGTCCCTGGAAGACCGGGATCTCGCCTACGCCTACGGGCAGAAGATCGGGCTGCAGCTCACCGAGGATGTGGGATACGGCAGGTTGATCACGGAAATCTTCGAAGAGGTAGCGGAGGCGAAGCTGATCCAGCCGACCTTCATCACCAATTACCCGACCGAGGTGTCGCCGCTCTCCAGAAAGAGCGATCTCGACCCGGAGTACGTGGACCGCTTCGAGTTCTTCTGCGCCGGGCGCGAGATGGCGAACGCCTTCTCCGAGCTGAACGACCCTCGCGACCAGAAGGAGCGTTTTTTGGCCCAGGTAGCCGCCAAGGACAAGGGTGACGAGGAGGCGCACTACATGGACGAGGATTACATCCGGGCGCTTGAGTACGGACTTCCTCCGACCGCGGGCGAAGGGATCGGCATCGACCGGCTGGTCATGCTGCTGACCGATTCCCCCTCGATACGCGACGTCATCCTGTTTCCGCAACTGCGCAAAGAGGCGAAATAATGCCCTTCGAGCTCTTCATAGGGCTGCGCTATCTGAAGGCGAAGCGCAAATCCACCTTCATCTCGTTGATCACCCTGATCTCGGTCGCCGGCGTGGCGCTGGGCGTCATGGCTCTCATCATCGTCATCGCCGTCATGACCGGGTTCGAGGAGGATCTGAAGGAGAAAATCCTCGGGACCAACGCGCACATCGTGGTCCTGAACGGGACCGGCGCCATGCAGGACTACCAGGGGCTGCTCGAAAAGGTGGAGGGGATTGACGGCGTGGTCGCCGCCACCCCTTTCATCTACAACCAGGTCATGCTCTCCACCGGGAAGAACGTCTCGGGCGTGGTACTGCGCGGCATCGACATAGAGAGCGACGCCAAGGTCACCAACCTGCACAAGTCGATCGTGGAGGGGAACCTCCGGTCGCTTGAGGACAACGTCGGCAAGACCCCCGGGCTCGTCATCGGCAAGGAACTGGCCAAGAACCTCGGACTTTTTCTCGGCGAGACGGTGGACGTGATCTCCCCGATGGGGAACATCACGCCGCTTGGGATGATGCCGAAGCTGAACCGCTTCCGCATCACCGGGATCTTCAATACGGGGATGTTCGAGTACGACTCCACGCTCGCCTATGTCTCGCTGGCGCAGGCCCAGCAGTTCCTGGATCTGGGGGACGTGGTGACCGGCATCCAGCTCAAGGTGCGCGACGTCTACAAGACCGATCTTCTCGCGAAGGTGATCAACGAGGAACTCGGCCCCCCCTACCACGCGCGCGACTGGATGCAGATGAACAAGAACATCCTGTTCGCCCTGAAGACCGAGAAGAGCGTCATGTTCATCATCCTGACCCTGATCGTGCTGGTGGCGGCCTTCGGGATCGCCTCAACGCTCTTCATGGTGGTCATGGAGAAGACGCGCGACATCGCCATCCTGAAGTCGATGGGGGCAACCAGCCGGAGCATCATGCGCATCTTCGTCATCGAAGGGGTGATCATCGGGGTGCTGGGGACCGCGCTCGGCGTCCTGAGCGGCCTGCTGGTGGCGCTGAACCTGGAACCGATCGTCTCGCTGGTGCAGAAGGTTACCGGTTTCGAGCTGTTCAGCAAGGACATCTACTATCTGGATCACTTCCCCTCGCAGGTGATACCGTCCGACGTGGTGGTGATCAGCATCACGGCCGTGCTGATCTCCTTTGCCGCGACGCTGTACCCTTCCTGGGCCGCTTCGCGCATGTCCCCCGCGGAGGCGCTCCGTTATGAGTAGCCTCCTTGAGGTCAAGGATCTGTACAAGTCCTACGGCGAAGGTCCGGGCAAGGTGGAGGTGCTGAAGGGGATCGACCTCACCGTCGAGGCCGGAGACACCATAGCCCTGGTCGGCCCCTCGGGCGCAGGCAAGAGCACGCTGCTCCACGTCATGGGCACCATCGACCGCCCCACCTCCGGCGAGGTCCTCTTCGACGGGAAACAGATATTTTCCCTTTCCGACCAGCCGCTGGCCGCCTTTCGCAACCGCTCCATCGGCTTCGTGTTCCAGTTCCACCACCTGCTGCCCGAGTTCTCGGCGCTGGAAAACGTCATGATGCCGCTTCTGATCGGCGGGGAGAAGAAGTCCCGGGCCGAGGGGAGGGCGCGGGGGCTTCTGGAGGACGTGGGACTGTCGCACCGGGTGAGCCACAGGCCGGGAGAACTCTCCGGCGGAGAACAGCAGCGGGTAGCCATCGCGCGCGCGCTGGTACGTTCGCCGCGGCTCCTGCTGGCCGACGAACCGACCGGAAACCTGGACATGAAAACCAGCGAGGAAGTGCACGCGCTGCTTTATTCCATACAGCGCAGCACCGGCATTTCCCTGGTGATCGTGACGCACAACGAGCGGCTCGCCGCCGGGATGGCGCGCACCATCCGATTCGTCGACGGCAGGGTTGCGGAATCGGCCTGAGACGGCGGTGCCGGTTTTACCTTCGAGAGCGGGTGTAGTTATAGAACAAGAGCACTTTGCCCCGGCCCCGCATGCCGGCCGGTTTTTCGCTGCACATATTAATGACTTATTCCTGGGGGACTTTTGCTGCGTATATTGATATCAGCCATGCTTGCCGTACAGCTCTTCTTAGGCTCGGCGACCTCCTTTGCCCAGCCCGACCAGGCCGCCGCCGATAAAGCCGGCTCCGAGGTCGCGGCCGAAAAAGTCACGGCCGTCAAGATCACGGGTAACCGGCGCATCGAGGTTGCCACCATCATGCGGGCGGTGCGTGTCAAGGCAGGCGATCAGCTGGATCCCGAGAAGGTGGACGCGGACCTGAGGGCCATCTTCAAGTTGGGGCATTTCAGCGACGTCAAGGCTCAGACCGATAAGGGCGACGGGGGCGTTGTTCTTGAGTACGTTGTGCAGGAGAAACCGATCGTTAGGGAGGTCAAGGTCGAAGGGGCCAAGGAGATCACCCAGGACAAGGTGCGCGCTGCGGTGGAGATCAAGCGGAACACCATCTTTTCGGCCAAGGACCTGCAAAAGAGCATCTTGAAGGTGAAAAAGCTCTATGCCGACGAAGGTTACTACCTGGCGGAGGTCAACGGAGACATCAGCAAGCGTTCGGAGACGGAACTGCACGTTATCTTCAGGATAAAGGAAGGCGAAAAGGTCCTGATCCGGACCTTAAACTTCGACGGCAACCGGGCCTTCACCGACAAGAAGCTGAAGAAGTCCATGGAAACCTCGGAGAAGTGGATGTTCTCCTGGCTCACCGGCGCCGGCACCTACAAGGAAGAGGTGCTGAAAAACGACGTGGCGCTCCTGACCGAGTTCTATATGAACAACGGCTACATCAACGTGAAGATCGGGGAACCGAAGGTGGAGCTGCTGCCGGACAAGAGCGGGCTCAAGGTGGATATCGGCATTACCGAGGGCGAGCAGTACCGCATCGGCACCCTCGATTTCAAGGGCGATCTGCTGGAGACCCCCGAAGTGCTGGCGACGAAGCTGAAGGAAAAAAGCGGCGAGATATTCAGCCGGAGCAACCTGAGGGCGGACATCTTCACCCTGACCGACCTCTATGCCGATAAAGGGTATGCCTTCGCCAATGCGGCCCCGCTCACCAAGCTCAACCCCGAGAACCGCACCATCGATATCACCTTCGAGATGGAGAAGGGGGATAAGGTAACCATCGACCGGATCAACATCACAGGGAACACCAAGAGCCGCGACAAAGTAGTTCGGCGCGAGCTGAGACTGGACGAGGGTGATCTTTACAGCGCTACCGGGCTGAAACGGAGCAAGCAGAACCTGATGAACACGGGTTTCTTCGAGGAGGCGAACCTGGTGACGGCGAAGGGGAGCGCACCGGACAAGCTCGACCTCAACGTCGTGGTGAAGGAGAAGCCGACCGGCACCTTCAGCATCGGGGCGGGCTACAGTTCGCTGGACGGGATCATCGGCCAGGGCTCGGTGCAGCAGGCGAACTTCCTGGGCCTCGGGCTCAAGATGTCCGCCGCAGCCTCCTTCGGCAGCAAGTCCCAGACTTACAACCTGGGGCTCACCGACCCTTACTTTCTGGACAGCAAGTGGACCTTGGGCGGCGACATCTATCGCAACGAGAGGCAGTACCTGGACTACACGCGCCGGGCCACCGGCGGCGACATCAAGGCGGGCTATCCGATCTCCGACACGCTGAGCACCTTCTGGCTCTACAAGTACGAGGAGAAGGAGATCTTCGACGAGTCCCAGTCGCTTCTGGAGAACATCCATATCGGCGCGATTGTGGCGCCGGAGGCAACATCGACCACCAGCGCGATTCTGGCGAGCCTCAACCGCAACACCACGGACTATCGGCTGGATCCCTCCCGTGGCATGATGAACATGCTTTCCGTGGAGTACGCAGGACTTGGCGGCACCAACCGTTACCTGCGCTACATCACTGAGCATACCTTGTTCCACCCGGTACTTTGGGGGGTCGCATCGGTGCGCGGAACCCTGGGTTATATCCAAAGGCTCGGGAAGGATATCCCGATAGACGAGAAGTTCTATCTCGGGGGGATCAGTTCGCTGCGCGGCTATTCTCCCAGGACGGTAAGCCCCACGAAGACTACCCAGGTTCCGATCATAGGTCTGGTCGGCTTCGAAGGCAACAGCGAGAGCCGGGTCTACCTGGGCGGGGAAGTCGAGGCGGTGGCGAACCTTGAGTACACCTTTCCGCTCCTGAAGGAAGCAGGGCTGAAGGGGGTCGTGTTCTTCGACGCCGGCAACTCAAGCGACACCTTCAAGGACACCTTTTCCAACATCCTGACCAGCTACGGCGCCGGAATAAGGTGGTTTTCCCCCATCGGCCCGCTGAGGCTGGAGTACGGCATCCCGATCAACCCGCGTGAAGGGATTGACAAATCAAGCGGCAGACTGGAATTCTCCATAGGCAGCATTTTCTAAAACTCGTGTCTTGCAAGGAGCAAATCATGAAAGGTTTTATTTTCGCATTACTAGTGGTACTGGCCCTCCCCCTCTCCGTTTTGGCAGCCGACGGAGCCAAAATCGGTTCCGTTGACATCCAGAAAGTGCTGCTCATGTCCGACGCCGGTAAAGAGGCGAAGGATCAACTGGGGCAGAAGGCGGCCAAGTACGAGGCCGAGAAGAACAGCAAGGAAGCGGAGCTGAAGAAACTGAAGGGCGAGTTGGAGAGCCAGGGGGCCTTGCTGAACGAGTCCGCCCGTGGCGCCAAGGAGCGGGACTATCAACAGCGGCTCAAGGAGTACCAGCGTTTTCTGAAAGATGCTCAAGAAGATCTGCAGGCCAAGAACGACGAGTTCACCAGCCGGATCGTCGACGAGATCGTCAAGGTGTCGCAGGAATACGGTCGCAAGAACGGCTACACGGCGATCTTCGTAAAGAGCGAGACCATGCTCTATCTGGACCCTGCAGCGGACGTAACCGATGCAGTGCTGAAGACGTTCAACAGCACCCGGAAGAAATAAAACCGTTCTACGTTCTACGTTCTACGTTCAATGTTCAATGTTCAATGTTCAATGTTCAATGTTCAATTCTGTACTCTTGAGGGATGATGCGCATGAAAAAGACGCTCCGAGAAATAGCCCTTTATTTGGGGGGCAGCGTGTCCGGGGACGGGGAGATCCTGATCGGCGGACTCGCTACGTTGGATGATGCAGGGGAGGGGCAGCTCACTTTCCTCGCCAACCCGAAGTACGCCGGCAAGGTCGCCACCACGAATGCCTCCGCGGTGCTGCTTGGCGAGGGGGGCAACGCGGCCGGAAAAAACGCCATATTCCACCCGAATCCGTACCTGGCCTTCGCCAAGCTGTTGACCCTGTTCTACACGGCACCGACCGCGCCTCTTGGAGTGATGCCAGGCGCCTTTGTCGCCGAGGGGGTCAGAATGGGGAGTGACGTCTCGGTTTACCCCGGCGTCCATATCGCCTCCGGAGTTACCCTTGGGGATCGGGTCGTCCTGCATCCGGGCGTTGTCCTCTATCAAGGCGTGACCATTGGCGATGACGTGACGCTTTACGCCAACGTCAGCGTCAGGCAGAGATGCCGGATCGGCAACCGCGTCATCATTCATGACGGGGCGGTGATCGGTTCCGACGGCTTCGGTTACGCGCCGGACGGAAGATCCTGGTACAAGATCCCGCAGATAGGTATAGTCGTGATCGAGGACGACGTGGAGATCGGCGCCAACGCGGCCATCGACCGTGCGGCTCTCGAGGCGACACGCATCCGGCGCGGCACCAAGATCGACAACCTGGTGCAGATCGGCCACAACTGCGTCATCGGCGAAGATTGCATGATCGTGTCCCAAGTCGGCATCGCCGGCAGCACCAAGCTGGGGGACCATGTCACCCTGGGCGGGCAGGTAGGTGTTGCCGGGCACATCAAGATCGGGGACAACGTGATGATTGCCGGCAAATCCGGGGTGCTGGGCAACGTCGCCCCGAACCAGGTGCTGAGCGGCATCCCGGTCCAACCGCACCGCGAATGGCTCAAGTCGTCCGGGCTGGTCTCCAGGCTCCCCGAGTTCAGGAAGACGCTGAACACCCTGGAAAAAAGGGTGGCGGAGCTGGAAAAAGAACTGGCGAAGTCCGCAATCTGATCGACTTGTTACCGTTTATTTTTCGGCCGTGCATGTTTTTTTACCAACAGCGGTCGTCTCAAGGAGTTGGGCAATGCTTAATAGCACTCAAATCATGGAAATTCTGCCGCATCGCTATCCGTTTCTGCTGGTCGACAAGGTGCTCGAGGTTGAGCAGGGCCAGCGCATCGTGGCCCTCAAGAACGTGACCATCAACGAGCCGTTTTTCCAGGGGCACTTCCCAGGCTTCCCGGTCATGCCCGGCGTCCTGATCATCGAGGCGATGGCGCAAGTAGCCGCCCTCATGGCATACCTCGCAGCGGGGGACGGCGCCAACAGCAAGGTGAGCTATTTCATGGCGATCGACAACGCCCGCTTCAGAAAGCCGGTGAGGCCGGGCGATACCCTGAGGATCGAGGTTAAAACGATCTTCAACAAGCGCGGTATCTGGAGCGTTGCCGGTAAGGTCTATGTAGGCGACACCCTGGTGACCGAGGCTGATCTTAAGGCGACGCTCGCCGATAAATAGGCGCAAGTTTACAGGCGTGTCGCCCGCGGCAAGGCGGCACCCGCCAGATAACGCCTTGTCCGTCGCAGCCGCAGTGCAGCATACCTTCGGAGAATCAATATGATCCACAGTACCGCAATAATACATCCCGGCGCAAACATCGCCGAGGGGGTCGAGATCGGACCTTATGTCGTCATCGGGGAGCACGTGACGATCGGCAAGGGCACCAGGGTCGGCCCGCACACGGTGATCGACGGATGGACCGAGATCGGCGAGGATAACAACATCTTCCACATGGCTTCGGTGGGCGCGGTCCCGCAGGATCTGAAATATCGCGGGGAGCAGACCTGGCTGCGGATCGGTAACGGCAACACCATCAGGGAGTTCGCCAGCCTGCATCTGGGCACGGTGACCGGCGACGGCGAGACCACCGTAGGCGACGGCAACCTTTTCATGGCCTACACCCACGTGGCGCACGACTGCCATATTGGCAACCACGTTGTTATGGCGAACGCGGCGACCCTGGCCGGGCACGTGACGGTCGAGGATTACGCCATACTGGGAGGCCTCAGCGGAGTGCTCCAGTTTTGCAGTATCGGGGCTCACGTCATGGTGGGGGGCGCTACCTCGGTCACCCTCGATGTCCCGCCCTACACCATCGTCACCGGCGACCGCAGGGAAGCGAGGCTGCGCGGCCTGAACCTGGTTGGCCTGAAAAGGCGCGGCTTTCCGGATGCGACCATGTCCAGCCTGAAGAAGGCGTACAAGATCCTGTCGCTTTCCGGGCTCAAGCTGACCGAGGCGGTCGAGCGGATGAAAACCGAGATTCCCACCTGTCCCGAAGTAGAGCACTTCATCGCCTTCATCGAATCCTCCAAGAGGGGCGTGACGAGATAAAGCAGGTTGAGGTTGAGGTTAAGGTTAAGGAAAAAGGTCGGGGCGTTTTTTCGCTCGACCTCTACCTTAACCTTGATCTGTTTTAAGAGGTTAAGATGGTTGTTGTTCAATCTTAATCTTGATCTTAATCTGTTTTCAAGAGGTTCATTTGCAAGACAAAAGAGAGTCAGTGATGATCGTAGCCGGCGAGGCTTCCGGTGACATGTACGGCGCGACGCTGGCTGCCGAGATGCGCGCCCTCCACCCCGAGGCCCGATTTTTCGGCATGGGGGGGGACCGCATGCGGGAGGCCGGCGTCGAGACCCTGGTCGACGCCAACGTCATGGCCGTCATGGGGCTGGTCGAGGTGCTGGCTCACCTCCCGGTCATCGTGAAAGGCTTCAATACCCTGAAGAGAAGACTCCAAGCCGATCCTCCCAAGCTGCTGATCCTGATCGATTACCCGGATTTCAACCTGAGGCTCGCCAAGGTCGCCAAGCGGGCCGGGGTGAAGGTGCTCTATTTCATCAGCCCGCAGGTCTGGGCCTGGAGGAGCGGGCGCGTCACGGGGATCGGCCGCGTGGTCGACATGATGGCCGTCTTGTTCCCGTTCGAGGTCCCCTTCTACCGGAAGGCGGGGATTCCGGTCACCTTCGTCGGGCATCCGCTTCTGGACATGGTGCGCCCCACCATGGGACGGGGCGAGGCGCAGGCTTCGCTTGGACTCGATCCTGGGAAAAGGTGCGTCGGGCTTTTCCCCGGAAGCCGGAAATCCGAGATAAAGAAGCTGCTCCCTATCATACTGCAGTCGGCGCAACTGCTTCTGGAGCGCATGCCCGATCTGCAGTTCGTGCTGCCGCTCGCCTCCTCGCTCAGGAGCGAGGACCTGGCGCCCTACCTGGCTGAGACTGAGGTGCCGGTCGCCGTCGTCTCGGGCCGCAACCACGACGTCATGACCGCCTGCGACGCGGCCATCTCGGTTTCCGGTACGGTCATCATGGAGCTCGCCCTGGTGGGGATCCCCACCGTTCTCATCTACAAGGTCTCCCCCCTCACCTACCAGATCGGCAAGAGGGTGATCAACGTGCCGCACATAGGGATCTGCAATATCGTCGCGGAAAAGCGCCTGGTCAAGGAGCTGATCCAGCACGAGGCCGAGCCGGTTCCCATAGCGGACGAGATCGACGCGTTGTTGAACGATTCCGGCTACGCCTCCCGAATGCGCGACGGTTTCGCGGAAGTGAGAGTGAAGCTTGGCAGCGGCGGGGCCCTCGGCAGGGTGGCCCGTCTCGCCATGGAGATGACGAGATGACCGCGGTAAAGCAAAAAGGTACCAGTGTCTTTAAGCGGCTGCTCATTTACAGCCGCCCTTACTGGTGGCGCATCGCCGTCGCCGCCGTCGCCTCTATCGGCGTCGGCGGGATGGACGCCGCGTTCGCCTATCTGGTGGAACCGGTGCTGAGCAAGATCTTCTCGGGAAAGGAAACCGGGATTTTCATGCTGCTCCCCATCGGGATCGTGCTGCTTTTCGCGGTGCGCGGCCTTTGCCGCTACACCAACGACTTCTTCATAAGGAGCGCGGGCCAGCTGGCGGTTCAGGACATACGCAACGATCTGTACCGCAAGAACATGAACCTAAGTCTCGGCTTTTTCTCCCGCACCGAGACCGGCACCCTGATGTCCCGCGTGGTGAGCGACGTGGCCGTCATGCAGGAAGGGGTGGGGAGCGTCATCACCGGGCTGTTCCGCGACGGCCTCTCCGCCATAGCGCTTTTGGGCGTCATCTTTTACCGCGACTGGAAACTCGCGCTGATCTCCTTCATCGTGATCCCCCTTACCGTGATCCCCGCCCAGAAGATCGGGAAGCGGATCAAGGGGCTCGCCAGGCACGGCCAGGAGAAGATGGGGGATCTGGTCAGCATCCTCCAGGAAACCTTCTCCGGCATAAAGGTGATCAAGGCGTTCGGGCTCGAAGCCCGCGAGGTGGAACGGTTCAAGCGCAGCAACAAGGAGTTCTACTACTACACCAGGAAGAACATCAAGTACGAGGGGCTCTCCACGCCGATCATGGAGTTCATAACCTCTTTCGGGATCGCCGCCGTAATCTGGGTCGGCGGCTCCAACGTCATGGACGGGACGCGTACCGCATCGGAGTTCTTCTCCTTCATCACCGCGATGGTGCTGGTGTTCAACCCCATCAAGAGGCTGCTGAGCTCGTACAACAGCATGCAGCGCTCCATAGGCGCCGCGGAGAGGGTGTTCGAGGTCATGGACGAGACGCCCGAGATCGTGGATGCGCCTGACGCACGCGACCTCGGCAGGGCCTTGGGCGAGATGGAATTCCGCGACGTGCACTTCAAGTACGACGACGACTACGTGCTGCAAGGGGTTAACCTGCATGCCAGGCGGGGCGAAGTCATAGCCCTGGTCGGCCCGTCGGGAGGGGGGAAGACCACCCTGGTCTCGCTGATCACCCGCTTTTACGATCCGACCCAGGGCGCGGTGCTGATGGACGGGGTGGATATCCGCAAGCGAACCCTGAAGAGCCTGCTGGAGCAGATTGCCCTGGTGGATCAGGAGACTATCCTGTTCAACGACACCATAGCCAACAACATCAGGTACGGCAAGAGCCTGGCCAGCGACGAAGAGGTTGAGGCCGCGGCCCGGGCCGCCTTCGCGCACGACTTCATCCTGGATCTTCCCGAGGGGTATGAGACCAACATCGGAGACCGCGGCGTGAGGGTTTCCGGGGGGCAGCGCCAGAGGCTCTGCATCGCCAGGGCCATCCTGAAGGACGCCCCGATACTGATCCTCGACGAGGCGACCAGCGCCCTCGACACCGAGAGCGAACAGATGGTGCAGCAGGCCCTGAACAACCTGATGGCGAACCGGACCACCTTCGTCATTGCCCATCGCCTCTCGACCATAACCCATGCCGACAGGATCATCGTCTTGGAGAAGGGGGTGGTGGCGGAGACGGGAAACCATCAGGCGCTCATCGACAACGACGGGCTTTATAGCCGGTTGCACGGCATGCAGTTCAGGGGGTAGCCTCTGCAAGGGCTCACATGTTGAAAGAGATTCGATGGTATCTGGAGACCGCGCTTTTCCTCGCGATCTCCTATGCGGTGGCGCTGCTGCCCAACCGGACGGCTCTGGCCTTCGGTCGTGGCGTGGGGCGGCTCTCTTTCGCCCTCCTGGCGCGCAGGCGCCGTGTGGCCGTCGACAACATCTCGGCCAGCCTGCCCTTTCTGGAGCGCCAGCCCGGATGGCTTGGGGGCTCAGCCGAAACGATCGCCAGGGAGACCTTCGAGAACCTGGGGCGCTCCTTCACGGAGGTCTGCAAGGTCTATCACGGGCGTGGTCGCGCCATCATCGACGCGGTCGAGTTCCGCGGATTGGAGCATTACCGGCAGGCGCTTGCCAGGGGGAAGGGGGTTGCCGTCATCACCGCTCATTGCGGCAACTGGGAGCTACTGGCGCTCGCTTTCGGCGCCCGCCACCACGATGTTTCCTCCGTCGCCAGGCGCCAGGACAACCCGCACCTGAACCGAGTCACGGAGCGGATGCGCAAGGCTTACGGCAACGGCATCATCTATAAGCAGGGGGCGCTCAGGGCCATGCTGGCCTCCTTCAAGCGTCAGGAGATGGTCGGCATGCTGATCGACCAGGCGGCCAACCCGAACGAAGGGATACTGGTCGATTTTATCGGGCGTCCCGCCTGGACCACCAGGCTGCCGGCGCTCATCGCGCGCAGGAGCGGAGCCGCGCTGCTCCCGGTTTTCATCCACCGCGAGGGGGACACCCACGTCGTCACCATCCATCCCGAATACATCCCGTCGCACTCCGGGGACCCCGAGATCTGCGCCGCCGAGGATGCCGCTGGACTTACCCGGTTTATCGAGGAGTACGTAGTTGCGCATCCCGCGCAGTGGTATTGGGTTCACAGAAGGTGGAAGCATGCGCCCGCGCCCGTGTCTTCGCAGCAAGATTGTTGCGCCCTGCCCGGCGGGCAGCGCGACCGCTAAAGGATTCTCACCCCGATGGTTAATCTGCTCTACAATTTCCTGCTGGTCCTGATCCTCCCCGCGCTCGTCCCCTACCACTTGTACCGCTCCTTGAGCCGCGGCAGGAGGTCCGCCCTCCGGGAGCGCCTGGGACTGTTTACACCAGCCGAACTCGACGCTCTCGGGGGAGGTGCCGGGACCATCCTGGTACATGCCGTTTCGGTGGGAGAGACGATAGCCGCACTTCCTCTTCTCAAGGGGCTTCGTGCGCGCTTCCCCGACAAGCGGCTCATCATCTCCAACGTCACCGAGACCGGCCGCAGCGTGGCGCTGAATAGCGGCGCGGCGGACCTCTGCATCTACTTCCCCTTCGATTACCCCTTCGCCGTGCGCTCCGTGCTGGAAAAGACGCGTCCCGACCTGGTCGTCATCATGGAGACGGAGATCTGGCCCAACTTCATCAAGGCGGCGCGCGGCATGGGGATACCGGTGGTGCTTGCCAACGGCCGCATCTCCGACCGCTCGCTGTCAAGGTACCTGCGCTTTTCCTGGTTTTTCCGGCCGGTGCTGCAAAATCTCTCGGCGCTCTGCATGCAGACCCGGGAGGACGCCTCCCGCATCGAGTCGATCGGTGCCGCCCCCGGTACGGTGCATGTTGCCGGAAACCTGAAATACGACATTCCGGTGCGCCAACTGACAAACGAGCAGGTCGCCTCGCTTAAGGTTGGCTACGCCATACCACATGACGCCCTCGTCTTTACTGCCGCAAGTACCCACGAGGGGGAGGAGGTTCAGGTGATCGCCGCCTACCGTGCGCTCTTGGCGTCGGAGGGGGCGAGCTTCATGATTCTCGCGCCGCGCCACCCGGAGCGCGCTCCCGGGGTCGCGGAACTGCTCAAGAAGGCCGGCATTCCCTTTCGGCTCCGCTCCCAACTGGACGCTTCCCAACCGCCGCTTGCAGCCGGAGAGGTACTGCTGCTGGACACGGTGGGGGAACTGGCGACCCTTTATGGCGCCTCCGACCTTGTTTTCGTCGGCGGGAGCCTGGTAGCGACCGGCGGGCACAACCCGCTTGAGCCGGCGGCCTGCGGCGTTCCCGTGTTGTTCGGGCCGCACATGGAGAACTTCCGGGAGATCGCGGCGCTCTTCCTGCACCACGGCGCGGGGGTGCAGGTGCCGGACGGCGCCGGTTTGGCCTCGCAACTCCTGCTGCTTGCGCGCGATGCCGCGGCCCGCGACGAGATCGGGCGCCGGGGCACCGGGATTCTTCAGGAAAGCGCCGGGGCCACCGGCAGACACATCGAGGTTATGGCCGACTGCATCGCCGGAAAGAAGGTGAGCCGTGGCCGATCTTGAGCGCTACTTCAAGGAACTGGTAGGCGGAAAGCGGCGCGGGGTTGCCGATCTGGCGCTCCTTGCCCTGCTGCGTCTCGCTTCCCGCCCCTATGCCTTGGTCCTGCGAATGCGCGCCTTTGGATACCGGGTCGGATTGCTTAGCTCCCACCGGCTTCCCTGCCCGGTGATCTCGGTGGGGAACATCGCCCTTGGCGGGACCGGCAAGACGCCGATGGTAGCCTGGATCGCCGCCTACCTGATGCGCCGCGGCAGGAGGGTAGCCGTTTTATCCCGCGGCTACGGCGGGACGGCGGAGGGAGAGACGCGGATCGTCTCGGACGGAGCGAGCCTGCTCCTCTCCCCGGAGGAGGCGGGAGACGAACCCTGCCTGCTCGCCGGCATGCTTCCGGGACTGATTGTCGTGATCGGGGCCGACAGGTATCGGGCCGGCCTGCACGCCCTGGACCGGCTCAAGCCCGACCTGTTCATCCTCGACGACGGCTTCCAGCATTTGAAGCTCCGGCGTGACCTGAACATTTTGCTGCTGGACGCCAGGAAACCCTTTGCCGGCGGGGTGACGCTTCCCGGCGGCATGCTGCGCGAGTCGCCTGCCGCAGCCGGTCGCGCCGATCTCGTGGTGTTCACACGGTCCCCCGAGGGGACGGCGCGGCCCGACCTGTTTCCGGACAAGTCTTCCTGCTGGACGAATCACCGGTTTTCTGGCATAGTCCCGCTGGCTGGAGGTCCCCTTGGCGACTTCGCCCGCATCAAGGAGGGCCGGGTCATGGCGTTTTCCGGGATAGCCGATCCCGAGGCGTTTTTCAGCGGGTTGGAAGGGGTAGGGGTGAGGCCGGTGACGACGCTCTCCTTCCCGGACCACACGCCGTACGGCGAGGCCGAGATCGCCGCCATCCTGCGGCTCAAGGTCGCCTCCCGCTCGACGATCCTTGTCACCACCCAGAAGGACGCGGTGAAGCTGGTCCCCTTCGCCGACAGGCTGGCGGGGTGTTTCGCAGTGGTCCTGGAACTCGCAGCCGATGACGCGCGTCCCCTGGAGGACGCGCTGGAAAAGATACTGGGGGACCTCCCTGAACCATGAACCGCCGCTTTGAGCTAAGAAACCACACATGCGCGTACTGATTATCAAGGCATCCGCCCTGGGCGACGTGATCCATGCCCTGCCGGTTCTCGACTACCTGTGTCAGGCCGTCCCCGGGATCGAGATCGACTGGGTCATAGAAGAGCCGTTCCGGCAGATCCTGGACGGCAACCCCTATCTGAGCCGGATCCACATCGTGCGCACCAAGCTCTGGCGCAAGCGCCCCTTCGCCGCCGCCACCTGGCGCGAGATGGGAGCCTTGCGCCAGGCGTTGCGCGAGCGGGAATACGATCTGGTGTTCGATATCCAGGGGAATCTGAAGAGCGGCGTCATCTGCGGTCTCACCGGGTGCGGCGACCGGATCGGGTTCGAGCGCGAGGATCTTCAGGAGTCGGCGAACGCGCTGTTCACCACGCGCCGCATCCCCCTGAGAAAGCAGGACTACCACATCACCGACAAATACCTGCGCCTGGCGAGCGTCCCGTTCGCCAGGGACTTCCGGACCATGACGCTCGCCTCGAGCATCCAGACCTCGCCGGAAGAAGACGCCAACGCCGAGGCGCTGCTCGCCACGCTCTCCGACGGTCTGGTCTTTTTATTCCAGTACGGCACCACCTGGCAGACCAAGTTCTGGAGCGAGGAGAGCTGGATCGCCCTGGGCAAGGCCGTGCTGGACCGGTTTCCGGACGCCTCGATCCTTCTTCCCTGGGGCAACGAATCGGAGCGAGCTGCCGCGACCTCGATATCCGCCGGGATCGGGCCGGGAAGCCGGGTGCTGGAGCGTTTCACGCTCAAGGGTCTGACCGCCCTGCTGAAAAAGGTCGATCTCGTGGTCGGCGGCGATACCGGCCCCGTGCAGCTGGCCGCTGCGGTGGGAACTCCCACAGTTTCTTTCTACCGGGCCAGCGACGGTAAAAGGAGCGGCCCGCGCGGCGAGATGCATGTCGTAATCCAGTCCCCCATGCACTGCACCCGTTGTTTCAGGACCAGTTGCGACAAGGACGCCCAGTGCCGCGACAGTATCAAGGTCGAGGCGGTGCTCGCCGGCATCGGTCGCCTGCTGTTTCCTCCGGCGGACGATTGAAGCAGGTTTGGTGCGATGAACCACAGGCCTGCCGGCTCATGTAAACGGATAAAGAAACTGTTGCCCGATGCGCATCTGGCTGGTGGAGAAGAAGGATGTTCCGGATTTGGAAAAACAATCCCGATTTCCCGGCCATGGCCGGAAGGGCTTCGGCCGGGCGCCGGGATTCATGCGTCGAGGTAGAGGAAAACCCTGATATGGCAGCCAAGACTGTTGCAAACATCTTCCTGATCTATTCTCCCCTGCACTATCTGGCGGCTGAAAGCGTTGCGGTTCATTTCGAGCCGGGAGCGCGGAATTATCTCTTCTACCTGAAGCACGAGTTCAAGGACCTGGCGCACCCCTCGAAGTGGGACGGGGTCAACTTCCTCCCCTGGCCCCGCTTCTACCCGAAGAAGGGGTTCTTCGGGGGGATGCGGCGCGCCGGCGACAACTTGCGTCTGGTAGGCGCCCTTTGCGCCGGCGCAACGACCATTCGACTGCATACGCCGGTGATCGACACCGAGGCCGTCAACTACCTCATCAACTTTTTGAGAGCCGCCTTCCCGGGCGCCGCCTTCAGCGTCCGCATCATCCCCGATGGGTTGCTGAACATCCGGCGCCACCCTTTGGGACGGCTGAAGCGCATGCTGCAGTATCTGAAAAAGCTCAAGAAGGTGTTCTGCCCGGAGCTCGACTACTACACGTTCAGTGGAGACCGTGTCGGCTCGGATGATGCGATCGTGGACAGGATATATCTGTTGCCCCGATTCCCCCATCAGTATGATCCCGGCAAGGTCGCGGAACTCCCGGCTTTGGTCCCCCCTGCTGCGGGTGGGCACGAAGGGGCGCGTGTCCCGAGGGCGCTGGTGGTGGGACAGCCCCTGGTGGATTTCAAGCGGATGACCACGGCGGATGTGGAGTTGGTAACCCAAGGCATGAGGCGCTTCATCGGGGACTGCGGCATAAGCGAGATCGATTACAAGGCCCACCCCAAGGACAGCCGGCGGGAACTGGATAGTTCCGGCTACCGCGATCTGAAAATAACCTGTCCGTTGGAAATACACCTGTCGCGGCACTCCTACGACCTGGTCATCGGCGTGTACAGCACCGCCCTGTTGACCGCAAAGATGGTCCTGCCGGAATCCTCGCGCGTGGTCGCTTACGGCATGAATCGCATGCAGTTCCGGGGCGATGCCGAGCGCGGCGACCTTGAGCTTTCCTTCGACAAGTTCCGGGTGGAGATTGTCGACGCATAATCGGCAGAGCATTCGGCGCCGGCGGTGGTTTAAGGGGAAGTCCTTGGGGCGGTCGTGGCGAGACTCGATATACGTGTTGTTTCATTAAATTTCTTGCGGGTTCTCAAATGGCACATACAAGCATATTCATAGTACGTTCACCGTTGCAGTTGTTCAACTGCGTCGAGGCCGGCAAGCGGTATGACGATTGCGGCATCAAGGTTCTGCTTATCCTTTTCAGGAAGGAAGTTGATCGGGCACTGATGGAAAAGATCGTCACAGACGCCGATGCCGTATGGGGAGAGGTTATCTTCGGAGATATCCGGTCCAATCTGAAGCAGATAAAACTGGTTCTGACCCTGTTTCGCCGATACATGGACGTCAAATATTGCTTCATAGGAGATTCGACCCACATCTTCAACGTTTATTTGAACAGCATCAAGCCCGATAAAGTTGTAATAGTCGATGACGGCGCCTCAACCTATCAGCGTGCCTTGATGGTGATCACGGGGAAATACCAGGTGCAAAACAGGCACCATGAGGCGATTCCCGCTTTGCTGCGGGTCACGGACAGGTTGCTCAGGCTGGGCCCCACATACTTCAAGGACGCCTCTTTTTTTTCCATGTACAAAACGATACAGGCCTATTCCGAGAGACTCGACTTGGTGCACAACGACTACCGGTTCTACAGGGAGAGAGTGGTTAACCTCCCGGTAAAAAACGAGATTTTATTCATCGGATCTGATATAAGAAGGTATGTTTTGAGCGACCCGGAGAAGTTCGAGTTTTATCTCTCAGCTGTGGCGAAGCATTACGCCGGCAAGCAGTGGACTTACGTTCTTCATCGCAAGGAGAACGAGTCAAGGGAGAAGCGTTCCTACATGGACGCGATGGCAAGGAAATACTGCTTCAAGATAGACATCTATGACAAGATACTTGAGCAGCAAATCCTGCATCAGGGATGGAAGCCCGAAGAGATCGCGACGTTCTGGTCCTCAGCCATAGACACGCTTAATGTGATCTATAATCCGAGCGCGACGGTCTTCAAGCTTCGCGCCGAGGATGTAAAGGAGACTTCACGCTTCGCTTTACAAGAAATGCATCGACATTACGGCGAGATGAACCTGAGGATCGTCGAGGTATGATGCCTCGTACCCAGCGCCACTCGGGGTTATTGCAGCACGACTTTGCAGGAGAAAACTTATGAACCTTTCTGGTAAAAAAATACTCGTTACTGGAGCGGACGGTTTCATCGGCTCACACCTGACGCAGGAGCTGGTCAGGCGCGGCCATGACGTGCGCGCCTTCGTCTACTATAACTCGTTCAATTCCTGGGGCTGGCTCGATCAGGCTCCCGCCGGGATCAAGCGCAACCTGGACGTCTTTGCCGGCGACATCCGCGACCCCCACGGCGTCCGGCTGGCGATGGAGGGTTGTCAGGTCGTGCTGCATCTTGCCGCCCTCATAGCGATTCCCTATTCCTACCACTCCCCCGATACCTACATCGACACCAACGTGAAGGGTACCTTGAACGTGGTTCAGGCGGCGCGCGCGCTGGGAATTGAGAAGGTCGTCCATACCTCGACCAGCGAGGTGTACGGTACGGCACGCTTCGTCCCGATCACCGAGGAACACCCGCTCCAGGGGCAGTCCCCCTATTCGGCCTCCAAGATCGGCGCCGACCAGATCGCCATGTCCTTCAATGCCTCCTTCGGGACGCCGGTAGCCACCATAAGGCCGTTCAACACCTACGGCCCGCGACAGTCGGCGCGCGCCGTCATCCCGACCATCATCACCCAGATAGCCAACGGGAAACGCTCCCTCAAGCTCGGATCGCTGCATCCCACCCGCGACTTCAACTATGTAGCCGATACGGTGGCCGGATTCATCGCGGTCGCCGAGGCCGACAACGCCGTGGGCGAGGTGATCAACATAGGGAGCAACTATGAGATCTCCATCGGCGAGACCGTCTCGATGATCGCCGAGCTGATGCAGGCGGATGTCACCATCGAAACGGACGATGTCCGGCTGCGCCCCGACAAGAGCGAAGTGGAGCGGCTCTGGGCCGACAACGCCAAGGCGCTCCGGCTGGCGGGGTGGCAACCCGCCTACGCCGGCAGGGAGGGGCTGCGCCGCGGTCTCGACGAGACCATCGCCTGGTTCACCGACGGCGACAACCTGAAGCACTACAAGTCGGACATTTACAACATCTGATATGAAACCTCAATTACTGGACATATTATCCGCCCTGCGCGAGGTGCTGCCGGCCGACCGGGGTTTCCTGCCTCTTCATGAACCTAGCTTCGCGGGGAACGAGTGGGGTTACGTGAAGCAGTGCCTCGATACCGGCTGGGTGTCGTCGGTGGGCGCCTTCGTGGATCGTTTCGAGACGGATCTGGCCGCGTATGCCGGCGTGAAGCGGGCCATCGCCACGGTGAACGGCACGGCCGCCCTTCACGTCTGCCTGCTGCTGGCCGGCGTGGAGGCGGGCGATGAGGTGCTGATCCCCTCGCTGACCTTTATCGCCACGGCCAACGCCGTCTCTTACTGCGGCGCGGTTCCTCACTTCGTGGATTCCGAGGAGCGGACACTGGGGCTCGACCCCCTCCGGCTCGCCGAACATCTCCGCGAAACGGTCGAGTTGCGCCCGGACGGCTGCTATAACAAGGTCACCGGCCGCCGCATCAGGGCGGTGGTTCCCATGCACGCCTTCGGCCATCCGGTCGATCTCGATCCGCTTTGCGAGGTCTGCGGCCGTTTCGGGATCGAGCTGATAGAGGATGCGGCGGAATCCCTGGGGTCCTTCTACAAGGGGCGCCATACCGGAAACTGGGGCCGCCTTTCGGCGGTCAGCTTCAACGGCAACAAGATCATCACCACGGGCGGCGGAGGGGCGATCCTCACCAACGACGAGGAGCTGGCGGCGCGGGCGAAGCACCTGACCACCACGGCGAAGGTTCCGCACCGCTGGGAATTCAACCACGACATGACCGGGTACAACTACCGCCTCCCCAACCTGAACGCGGCCCTGGGGTGCGCCCAACTGGAACTGCTGCCCGGATTCCTGGCGGACAAGCGCCGCCTGGCCGAACGCTACTCGGCCGCTTTCGCCGGGGTCGCCGGTCTCAGGTTCGTCACCGAGCCCCCCTTTGCCGGCAGCAATTACTGGCTCAACGCCCTACTGCTGGACGAGGAGCTGGCTTGCGAGCGCGACGCCCTGCTGGCCCTCACCAACGACGCCGGCATCATGACCCGCCCGGCCTGGACGCTCATGCACCGACTGCCGATGTTCGCCGGATTTCCGCGCATGGCGGATCTGAGCGTGGCCGAGTCGCTGGAAAGACGCCTGATCAACATTCCCAGCAGCGCCTTTTTGGGGGGAGAGACAGATGGCAAGGCGTAAGATCTGCTTCGTCACCGGCACCAGGGCGGAATACGGGCTGCTTTACTGGCTCATGAAAGAGGTTCAGGCCGACCGCGACCTGCAGCTCCAGATCATCGCCACCGGAATGCATCTTTCTCCGGAGTTCGGCCTGACCTACAGAACCATAGTGGAGGACGGCTTCAGCATCGATGCCAAGGTGGAGATGCTTCTTTCCAGCGATACCGCGGTCGGAATCGCCAAATCGATCGGTCTCGGGGTGATCGGCTTCGCCGACGCCCTGGAGCGGTCGCGCCCCGATCTCCTGGTGGTCCTGGGGGACCGTTACGAGGTCCTGGCGGCGGCCCAGGCGGCGCTGGTGGCGAGGATCCCGGTGGCTCACATCCACGGCGGAGAGACCACCGAAGGCGCTATCGACGAAAGCATCCGCCACGCCGTCACCAAGATGTCGCACCTGCATTTCGTGGCCGCCGAACCGTACCGCACCCGCGTCATCCAGCTGGGAGAACATCCCGACACGGTCTTCAACGTGGGGTCGCTCGGGATCGAGAACATAAGGCGCCTTCGGCTGCTCGACAAGAGCCGGCTCGAGGAGAGCATCGAGTTCCGGCTGGACGATCCCTTTTTCCTGGTCACCTACCATCCCGCGACCCTCGGCGCGACGGCGCCCCGGGCCGCCATGCAGGCTCTTCTCGATGCCCTGGACCGGTTCCCCGAGGCGAAGATCATCCTCACCAAGCCCAACTCCGATACGGACGGAAGGGTGCTCTGTCAGATGATCGACGAATACGCGCGGCGAAACGAAGGGCGCGCCGTCGCGTTCACCTCCATGGGGCAGTTGCGTTACCTGAGCGCCCTGGGGATGGCCGCGGCCGTCATAGGCAACTCCTCCAGCGGCATCATCGAGGCCCCCGCCTGCAACACCCCGACGGTCAACATCGGCGACCGCCAGTCCGGGCGTCTCAAGGCCGCCTCGATAATAGACTGCCTGGAGGAGACGGAATCCATTTCGGCTGCGATCGCCAAGGCTCTTTCCCCGTCGTTCAGGGCGCGGGCCGGGGAGGGGGTATCGCTCTACGGCCGGGGCGAGTCCGCCTCCGATATCAAGAAACATCTGAAGCACGCCAAGCTCGGCGTCACGAAACCTTTTTACGACCTTTGAGGGACACGATGAAGGGAGACCGAAGCTACATAATCGCCGAGGCGGGGGTGAACCACAACGGCTCCCTGGATATGGCCAGGAAGCTGGTGCGGGTGGCCGCCGAAGCCGGCGCCGACGCCGTCAAGTTCCAGACCTTCAAGGCCGACAGCCTGGTGAGCCGCTCGGCGCCCAAGGCCGCGTATCAGGGGCGGGGCACCGATCCCGCCGAATCCCAGCATGAGATGATCCGCAAGCTGGAACTGGACGAGCATGCCCATGAAGTTCTCCTGGCGCACTGCGCGGCCTGCGGCATCGATTTCCTTTCCACCCCCTTTGACCTTGAAAGCCTGGAGCTGCTGGCGGGACGGTTCGATCTGCCCACCATCAAGATCCCCTCGGGGGACATCACCAACGCGCCCTTGCTGCTAAAAACGGCCCGAACGGGGAAACCGGTGATCCTTTCCACCGGCATGTCCACCCTGGGCGAGATAGAGGACGCCCTGGGCGTGCTCGCCTTCGGCTACCTGAACGGCGGCGCCCCCGCGCTGGCGGCCTTTCGCGCCGCGTACTGCTCGGTCGCCGGAGCGGCGGTCCTGCGGGATAAGGTGACGCTCCTGCACTGCACCACGGAATATCCGGCCCCGCTTGGGGACGTGAATCTCAGGGTTCTGGCTACCCTGAAAGCGGCCTTCGGCCTGCCGGTCGGCTACTCGGACCACACCGAGGGAATCGCCGTGCCGATAGCCGCCGCGGCCCTCGGCGCGGTGATCATCGAAAAGCATTTCACCCTTGACCGCACCCTCCCCGGCCCGGACCACGGGGCGTCGCTCGAACCTGCCGAGCTAAAGCAAATGGTGACGGCTATCCGCCAGGTCGAGGAGGCGCTCGGTTCCTGCAGCAAGCGTCCCGCTCCAAGCGAGCTGAAGAACATGGCCGTCGCCAGGAAAAGCCTGGTGGCGGCCCGCCCCATCGCCGCCGGCGATCCCTTCGCCGTCGACAATATCGCCGTCAAGCGCCCCGGAACCGGCCTGTCTCCGATGCTGCACTGGGAATTGCTGGGGAGGAAAGCGGGCAGGGATTTCGCTGCCGACGAAGGGGTGGAGCTATGAGCCTGCCGGTCCTGGTCCTGGGCGCCGGGGGGCACGCCAAGGTGCTGATCGACGCCCTGCTCGCCTCCTGCGCCGTTATCGCAGGGATCGTCGATCCGGACCCGCGGCTCGCCGGCACGGATCTTCTCGGCGTTCCCGTATTGGGCGGCGACGACCTTGTCGGGGAATTCCCCCCCTCGGAGGTGCTCCTCGTCAACGGCCTGGGCTCGGTAGGGGCGCCGGTCGGGCGCAGGCGGCTTTTTGAACGGTTCAAGGAGATGGGTTACAGCTTCGCCTCGGTGGTCCATCCCTCGGCGGTAGTCGCCGCCGATGTAGAGCTGGGCGAGGGGGCGCAGATCATGGCCGGAGCGGTGATACAGCCCGGGAGTCGCATCGGCTGCAACGCGATCGTCAACACCCGCGCTTCCGTGGATCACGACTGCCTTGTCGGCGCTCATGTCCATATCGCTCCGGGGGTGACCCTTTCCGGCGGGGTGACCGTCGGAGAAGCGAGTCACCTGGGGACCGGAGCCACGGTGATCCAGGGCAGGCGCATCGGCGCGGAAAGCGTGATCGGCGCCGGGGCGCTGGTGCTGAACGATGTGGCGCCGGCAGTCACGGTGGTGGGAGTACCTGCAAGGATGGTGGAACGATGAAAAACTGGAAAAACGCCCTGGTCTCGCCTGAAACCTCGATCAGGGAATCGATCCGCATCATAGACCAGGAGGCTCTCAAGATCGCCCTGGTCGTGGATGAAGGGAACCGCCTGGTCGGGACCGTGTCCGACGGGGATATCCGGCGCGGCATCCTGAAGGGATGCGATCTGGAAAATGCGGTGCGGGAGATCATGAACGCCAACCCGTCCGTAGCCGGCCAGGGCGACGGGCGCGAGAAGATCCTGGCCCTGATGCGCCAGAAGCAGATCCATCAGATACCTCTTGTGGACGGCGGCGGCGTGCTGGTCGGACTGGAGGTGATAGACACCTTCCTGAGCGTCCCCGGAAACGAGAACTGGGTGGTGCTCATGGCGGGGGGGCTCGGGACGCGTCTCAAGCAGCTCACCGCCGACACCCCGAAGCCGCTTCTCAAGGTCGGCGACAAGCCGATCCTGGAGACGATTCTGGAGAACTTCATCGAGCACGGGTTTAGCCGTTTCTTCATTTCGGTCAATTACAAATCCGAGCAGATCGAAAGCTATTTCGGCGACGGCTCGCGCTGGGGCGTGCGGATCGATTACCTGCGGGAAACCATGAAGCTCGGCACCGCTGGTTCCCTCGCTCTTCTGCCCGAGAAGCCCTCGGCGCCGATCCTGGTCATGAACGGCGATCTGCTGACCAAGGTCAACTTCCAGCAACTGGTCGCCTTTCATGCGGAGCACGAGGCCGCCGCCACCATGTGCGTCAGGGAGTACGATTTCCAGGTCCCCTATGGCGTGGTCAAGCTCGATCGGCACCGCATATTGTCCATCGAGGAGAAGCCGGTCCAGCGGTTCTTCGTCAACGCGGGGATTTACGTGCTGGAGCCGGCGGTCCTGGGAATGATTTCCGAGGACGCCTATCTTGACATGCCGTCGCTGTTCGACAAGCTTTTGCACCTGAAAAAAGAGACGGCGGTCTTCCCGATCCGGGAATACTGGCTGGACATCGGGCGTACGGACGATTTCAAGCGGGCCCAACTGGAATTCGCCGGGGTTTTTGAATGAAAGCGCTGGTGATAGGCTACGGCTCCATCGGTTCGCGCCACGCGCGGATACTGTCCGAGCTGGGATGCCGGGTGGCGGTGGTGACGGCCCGGGAGGACGCGGACGCCCCACTCCGCTTCGCGTCGGTCAGCGGAGCCGTGAGCGAGTTCGCCCCCGATTACGCGGTGATCGCCACTGAAACGGCCCGTCACGGCGAGGGGATCGCGCAACTGGTGCGAAGCGGCTTCAGAGGGACTCTGCTGGTGGAAAAACCGCTTTGCCCCCTTCCCTGTGCTCTGCCCCCGTCCGCTTTCCAAGACGCGTACGTCGCCTACAACCTCCGCTTTCACCCGCTGGTGCAACGGCTGCGGGAATTGCTCGCCTCGGAGGAAATACTCTCGGTCCAGGCCTACGTCGGGCAGTATCTGCCGCTTTGGCGCCCCGGGCGCGACTACCGCGAGGTTTATTCCGCCGACAAGGGGGCCGGGGGCGGTGTGCTGCGGGACCTGAGCCATGAACTGGACCTGCTGAACTGGCTGCTGGGGGGGTGGCAGAGGCTGGTCGCCGTCGGAGGCCGCTTCAGCCGGTTGGAGATCGACAGCGACGACATCTTCAGCATCATGATGGCCACCGGGCGCTGCCCGGTCGTCGCGGTCCAGATGAACTACCTTGACCGGGTCGGCCGGCGCCGGATCATAGTGAACACGCAAGAACGCACCATTGAAGTCGATTTCGTCGCCGGAAAGCTCTTTGTCGACGGCGCCTGCGAAGAATTCCAGGTGGACCGCGATCACAGCTACCGCGAAATGCATCGCAGCCTGCTCGGGGCGTGCCGGCGGGATCTGTGCACCATTGCCGAAGGGATGACGGTAGTCGGCATGATCGCCGCCGCGGAGCGGTCGGTTGAGGAGGAACGATGGGTGGTGAAATGACGAGAATCTGTACTATCTGTGCGCGCGGCGGCTCCAAGGGGGTCAAGAACAAGAACATACGGGACCTGCTCGGCAAGCCCCTCATCGCCTACAGCATTTTGCAGGCAAGAGAGAGCGGCCTCTTCGACTGTATCGCGGTAAGCAGCGATTCTGATGAAATCCTTTCTGCCGCCGCTGCATGGGGCGCGGACCACCTGATCAAGAGGCCGGACGAACTGGCGACAGACCAGGCGGCAAAGCTGCCCGTCATCCGGCACTGCGTTTCCGAGGTGGAACGCATCGCGGGCCGGGTTTTTGATGTTGTCGTCGATCTGGACGCCACGTCCCCCTTGCGGGTTGCCGGGGACATCGTCGGGAGCGTGCAGCTTCTCGAAGAGCGGAAGGCCTCCAATGTCATTACCGGCGCTCCTGCCAGGCGCTCCCCCTACTTCAATCTGGTCGAGACCGACGGGGAAGGGGTGGCCCGGCTGTCGAAACAGCTCGCAGTACCGGTGGTCAGGAGGCAGGATGCCCCCAAGTGCTACGACATGAACGCCTCGGTATACGTCTGGCGACATGATGCGCTCTTTGACAGCGAGAAACTTTTCGGCGAAGGGACCTACCTGTACGCCATGCCGGAAGAAAGGTCGGTCGACGTCGATTCGGAGTTGGACTTCAAGATAGTCGAAATGATAATGCTGGACAGAAAAGGATGCGCCGATGGCAATTGCCCTGCGGAATAATGTGGTAGTCATTACCGGCGGAGCCGGCCTGCTCGGACGGACCCTGGTCCGGGCCGTTGTAGCGAACGGCGGCATCGCTGTCTGCGCCGACCGTGACGGCGAAGCGGGACGCACGTTCACCGAAAGCCTTTCGGAAGAGTACGGCGGAGACCGGGTCGGGCACTTCCCGCTGGACATCACCTCCCCAAGCTCCGTTGAAGAGCTGTACGATCATGTTTTCTCGAAGTGGGGCGCAATGGACGCGCTCGTCAATTGCGCCTATCCCCGCAATCCCCATTACGGCAGGCCTTTCGAAGAAATAACGTATTCGGATTTTTGCGAAAACGTTTCCTGCCACTTAGGCGGTTACTTCCTTACCTCGCAGCGGGCCGCCATCCGGTTCAAAAAGCAAGGGCACGGAAATATCGTTAATTTTGCGTCCATTTACGGTGTGATAACTCCCCGTTTCGAGATCTACGAAGGCACCCGGATCACCATGCCGGTCGAATATGCCGCCATCAAATCAGCCGTCATCCATTTGACGAAATATCTGGCAGCCTATTACAAGGGATGCGGCATACGGGCCAATTGCATCAGTCCCGGAGGGATTCTGAACGGGCAGCCGGACAGTTTTGTCGAAAACTACAACAGGCATGCTTTGACAAAAGGGATGCTCGCGCCGGACGACATCGCCGGTTCGCTCTTATTCCTGTTGTCGGAGGATTCGTCCTTTATAAACGGGCAAAACATCGTGGTGGATGACGGATGGACCTTGTAGAGGCCCCGGTTGCCCGGACTCCGGCGGAAGAAGCCGGCAGAAAATGACTTGCCCCCGGAGTTTTTCCCAAGCAGATAGCAGTTAACGCCAATGGAACTTGTGGAGCGCCTTTGAAGAACCGATTTTATTCGCTGTGTCTTGCCACGCTGGGAGCCTTCTGCGCTGTTTCCTTCTGGGCCGCCTATTCGGTTTTCGTGCTGAACGATTCGACCGTATACGCGGAAAACGGACCGCTTGAGAACTTGCAGGCCGCACTGCTCGCGATATGCTCCCTGACGTTCCTGATGCCTGTCGTTTTGAAAAAGCCGCCGGTGAAACTGATCCTCCTTTCCTGTTCCTGGCTCTGCTTCAGCTTTTTTTTGAGGGAACTGGATGTCGAACGACTGAACGTCCCCGACGCCGTTAAACTCATCGGTTCGGGCGCAGGCAGAAACGGCATGTTGGTTCTTGGATTCCTGACCCTGCTGGCTTTCGCAGCGGCCAGATTTTCATTTTACAAGGAGGCCGTCCTCCTCTTCCTCAAGGCAAGGCCGGGGGTGCTGATGATGCTGGCGGGCGTCCTTCTGTTCGCAGGCGAAATTTTCGAGAAGAGCCATTCCATAAGGCATAACGCTTTTTTTGAAGAAGAGCTCGAACTGCTGGGGTTTTCCTTTATTCTCTTGTCTGCATTCGCCGTTAACTGCGGCTTGGCTCCTTCCCCCGGTGCATCATCGCCCCCATCGGGCAGCGATCCAAAAAAGTCGGACGATCGCTAAGGTATTCGCCTTGCAGGGACAGACGGACCTGTTTTAGAAAAGGAAACCAAGGATGGCCAACGCTCCGATCGATTTTTCAGGAATCACAACCTATCCGATAGCGCAGCGCAACAACAAGGTCTGCGTGGCCGACGACTTCGCCGCCATCGTCACCGGCGGCATGAGCGTGGCTGGGCTTCTGGCCGCCATGCCGAAGCAGTTGGGGGCGCAGTCGCTCATCAAGGTGATAGATGCCGTGGTGGCGGCGCGCGAGAAGGGGAAGCCGGTGGTCATGGCGATGGGGGGGCACGTGATCAAGTGCGGCCTGCAACCCGTGTTGAAGGCCCTGATCGAGGCGGACGTGGTCACCGCGGTGGCCTTGAACGGCGCCGGTTCCATCCACGACTTCGAGATCGCGCTGATCGGCGCCACCAGCGAGGACGTGGGGGCGGTGCTGCATGCCGGCACCTTCGGGATGGCCGAGGAGACCGGAGCACAGATCAACGCGGCGCTGAAGAGCGGGGTCGCGGCGGGGCTTGGCCACGGCGAATCCCTGGGGCGCATGATCCTGGAGCGGGAGCTCCCTTTTCGCGGGGAGAGCCTGATGGCCACCTGCGTCGAACGCGGCATACCGGTCACCGTACACGTGGCGATCGGGACCGACATCACCCACCAGCATCCCACGGCCGACGGCGCGGTGCTAGGAGCCGCCAGCTTCACCGATTTCCGCATCCTTACCGCCGTGGTGTCGGAGCTTGGCGACGGCGGGGTGTACCTGAACATAGGGAGCGCCGTGCTGCTTCCCGAGGTGTTTCTGAAGGCGCTCTCCATAGCGCAGAACCTGGGCCACCGCGTCGATCATTTCACCACGGCCAATTTCGACATGCAGCAGCACTACCGCCCGCTCGTCAACGTGGTGAAGCGCCCCACCTCCGGCGACAGCCGCGGGTACACGGTGACCGGGCATCACGAGATCATGATCCCGCTGCTGGCCGCGGGGATACTGGATCGGATACGGTAATACAACCGTAGGGGCGAATAATCATTCGCCCCGGTGGCGCGGGCAAGAGGGTAAGGCGGGCGAATGATGATTCGCCCCTACATGGTACTTCTGAAACTATCGGGTCGGTTGTTCGCGGATTTAAAATCGGCGTCACCAAATGGTTCAGAGAAAATCGTCCCGGTACCGACCAGGTGTGGCAGCGCAATTTTTACGAGCATGTCATCCGGACCGGCCAGGAACTAAATGAAGTACGGCAATATGTCGTCGATAACCCCGCGCGGGTACGTAGGGGCGAATAATCATTCGCCCCCCTCCTTGTCCGCGTTCGCCTGATGCAGGAGATTCCCATATGGAACGAAGAGAAGTCGAATCGTTTTTCGGCAAGGCCGCTTCGGTGCGCGCCCTGGTCATCGGCGACCTGATGCTGGACGAGTACCTGTGGGGCAGGGCGGAGCGCATCTCGCCGGAGGCGCCGGTGCAGGTGGTGGAGGTGACCCGCGAGGACCTGCGCCTTGGAGGCGCCGGGAACGTGGTGCATAACCTCGCAGCCCTTGGGTGCCGGGTTTCCGTCTGCTCCGTCATAGGCTCCGATGAAAACGGCTCCCTGCTGCGCCGCGCTTTCGAGTCGAAGGGGGTCGGGCTGGAAGGCCTCTTCGAGGACCCAGAGCGAAAGACCAGCAAGAAGACCCGCGTCATTGCGGCAAACCAGCAGATCGTCAGGATAGACAGGGAGACCAAGGCCGCCGTAGGCGCTTGCTATGAGAAGATGATGCTCGACTACCTGGCTCATAGCGTTAGCGATTACGACGTCATCGTCGTCTCGGATTACCTCAAGGGGGTTCTTACTCCCGCGGTCCTGTCGGAGGTGTGCCGGACCGGTAGAGCGTTGGGTATCCCGGTGGTGGTCGACCCGAAGGGGAGCGACTACAACAAGTACCGGGGGGCTACCCTGCTCACCCCGAACCGCAAGGAGGCGGAGATCGCTTCCGGCGTCGCCATCACCGGTCTCGACTCCCTGGAACTGGCGGCGGGCGGGCTTTTGGCCCGACTGGACCTGGACGCGCTGCTCGTCACGAGAAGCGAGGCGGGGATGTCCCTTTTCCAGGCTCAGGGCGCGGTCGTCCATATCCCCACCGTTGCAAGGGAGGTTTTCGACGTAACCGGCGCGGGCGATACGGTCATCTCCGTGCTCTCCCTGGGGCTTGCCTGCGGCCTCCCCCTCGCGGAGGCGGCCTGGATCGCCAACGTGGCGGCCGGCATAGCGGTCGGCAAACTGGGGACCTCGACTGTTTCGCCCCAGGAGATCGTGGCGGAGGTGGGGCACAGCCTCAAGGACAGCGACTCCAAGATAAAGAATCTGGACGTCCTCGCCCACATGATCGGGGAGGAGCGCTCCCGCGGCAAGCAGGTGGTCTTCACCAACGGCTGCTTCGATCTCTTGCACGTGGGGCACGTGAAATACCTGCAAAAGGCGAGGGAGCTCGGGGACCTGCTGGTGGTCGGCTTGAACACCGACGCCTCCGTCAGGCGCCTGAAAGGGGAGAGCAGGCCGCTTATCGAGGAGTCGGAGCGGGCGCACATACTTGCGGCCCTTGACTGCATCGATTTCGTGGTGCTCTTCGACGAGGACACCCCCCTCAAGGTTATCGAGGCGCTGGCCCCGGCCGTGCTGGTGAAGGGGGGCGACTACAATGTCGACGAGGTGGTCGGGCGCGAACTGGTGGAGGCGGCCGGCGGGCGGGTGGAACTCGTCCAGTTCGTGGACGGCAGATCCACCAGCCGAATCATCGAGAAAATCCTGTCCAACTACTGAAACGCTCAAAGCCTCTCGTGTCGCCTGTAGCTGCGGCTGTTTTACTCCCCATCCTTTCCGGGGGGCTTACTTTATCGGGTAAAGGAGAGCACATGACGAAGATCCTGGTCACCGGCGCCGCAGGCTTTATAGGCTTCCACCTCAGCAAGAGGCTTTTGGGAAAAAGGGTTCAGGTTGTGGGCCTGGATAATCTCAACGACTATTACGACGTCAACCTCAAGTACGACCGGCTGAAGCAGCTCGGGGAGACCCCGGGCTTCAGGTTCGTCAAGATGGATCTCGCCGATCGCGAGGGGCTGGCCGCACTGTTCCTGGAGGAGGGATTCGATTCCGTGGTGAACCTTGCCGCCCAGGCGGGGGTGCGCTATTCCCTGGAGAACCCTTACGCCTACATCGACAGCAACGTTTCGGGATTCATCAACATCCTGGAGGGGTGCCGTCACAACAAGATCAAACATCTCGTTTACGCCTCCTCCAGTTCGGTCTACGGGGCCAACACCTCCATGCCGTTCTCGGTGCACGACAACGTGGACCACCCGGTCTCGCTCTACGCCGCTACCAAGAAGGCCAACGAACTGATGGCGCACACCTACTCCAGCCTGTACCGGCTGCCGACCACGGGACTGCGCTTTTTCACCGTGTACGGACCCTGGGGCCGGCCGGACATGGCGCTCTTTCTCTTCACCAAGGCGATTCTTGAGGGGCGCACCATCGACGTCTTCAATTACGGCAAGATGCAGCGCGACTTCACCTTCGTGGACGACATCGTGGAAGGGGTGGTGCGGGTTCTGGAGCGCGTGCCCGAGGGCGATCCCGCCTGGAGCGGGGGGAGTCCGGACCCCGGGTCGAGCTACGCGCCCTACAAGATCTACAACATCGGCAACAACAACCCGGTCGAGCTGCTCCGCTTCATCGAGGTGCTGGAAAAGGCTCTCGGATTGCAGGCGAAAAAGAATCTTCTCCCCCTGCAGTTGGGGGACGTCCCCGCCACCTACGCCGATGTGGACGATCTGATGCGGGATGTGGGATTCAGGCCGGAAACCTCCATAGAGGAAGGGATTGCCAAGTTCGTCAAGTGGTATCGAGCTTATTACGGAGCATAAAGACGTGCCGTTTGCCCGTCCTGACGGCATGCAAGACAAGCCTTAACACCCACCGGCTTTATTTCTGGAGGTTTTGATGAAGAAGGCGTTTATTACCGGCATTACCGGACAGGACGGCTCCTACCTTGCCGAACTCCTGCTGCAGAAGGGATACCAGGTGCACGGCATGATCCGCCGCTCCTCGTCCTTCAACACGGGCCGGATCGACCATATCTACCGCGACCCCCACGAGCCGGACACCCGGCTGTTCCTGCATTACGGGGACCTGAACGACGCCAGTTCCATCAACCGGCTGCTGCGCGAAATCAGGCCGGATGAGATCTACAACCTGGGGGCCCAGAGCCACGTGCGGGTATCCTTCGACGTGCCTGAGTACACCGGAGAGGTCGACGGACTCGGAACCGTGAGGCTGCTTGAGGGTATCCGCGAGACCGGGCTCGACACCCGCTTCTATCAGGCGTCCTCGTCGGAGCTCTACGGTAAGGTGGTGGAGACCCCGCAGCGGGAAACCACCCCTTTCTACCCCCGCTCCCCTTATGCCTGCGCCAAGGCTTACGCCTTCTACATCACGCTCAATTACCGAGAGAGCTACAACATGTTCGCCTGCAACGGCATCCTCTTCAACCACGAGTCGCCGCGCCGCGGCGAGACCTTCGTTACCCGCAAGATCACCCGGGCAGCCGCGCGCATCAAGCTCGGCCTGCAGGACCGGGTGTATCTGGGTAACATCGAGGCGAAAAGAGACTGGGGTTTCGCCGGGGATTACGTGGAGGGGATGTGGCGCATGCTCCAGGCGGACCAGGCGGACGATTACGTCATAGCGACCGGCGAGACCCATAGCGTACGGGAATTTGCCGAGTTGGTGTTCGGCAGCCTCGGCATGCCTTTGACCTGGCAGGGTGAGGGGGCGAACGAGAGGGGAATCGACGGGGCAAGCGGCAAGACGGTGATCGAGATCGACCCGCGCTATTTCCGCCCAGCGGAGGTGGATCTGCTTCTGGGCGATGCAGCCAAGGCGAAGCGGGAACTCGGCTGGGAGCCGAAGACCAGCTTCGCGCAGCTGGTCAAGATGATGACCGAGGCGGACCTTGCCTATGCCGAGCGGGAGTTGAGAGCCGATGGATAAAAGCGCCAAGATCTATGTTGCGGGACACCGCGGTCTGGTCGGCTCCGCCATCCTGAGAGAGCTCAAGCTGCAAGGCTACGGCAGGGTGATCCTGCGCACCAGCTCGGAACTCGACCTGCGCGATCAGGCCGCCACCTTGGCCTTCTTCCAGGCTGAGCGGCCTGACTACGTCCTTCTCGCTGCCGCGAAAGTCGGAGGAATCGTCGCCAACAGCAGCTATCCCGCTCAATTCATCTACGACAACCTGATGATCCAGAGCAACGTGATCCATTCCTCCTACCTGAACGGCGTCACGAAGCTTTTGCTGCTGGGGTCCTCCTGCATATATCCGCGGTTGGCGCCGCAGCCGATCCGGGAGGACTCGCTTTTAAGCGGTCCCCTGGAGCCGACCAACGAGCCGTACGCCATAGCGAAGATCGCCGGGATCAAGATGTGCCAGTCGTACAACCGCCAGTACGGAACCCGCTTCGTCTGCGCCATGCCTACCAACCTCTACGGCCCCAACGACAACTTTGACCTCGCCACTTCGCACGTCCTTCCCGCACTGCTCAGGAAGTTCCATGAAGCGAAGATGGCAGGCGAGGCGAGCGTTACCGTATGGGGGAGCGGCACGCCGTACCGCGAGTTCATTCATGTGGACGACGTGGCCGAGGCATCTCTCTTCCTCATGGAGCATTATGAAGAATGTGACCCAATTAACGTGGGGAGCGGGCAGGAACTGACCATACGGGAACTGGCGCAAAAGGTGAGAGCCGTCGTCGGTTTCGAGGGCGAGATCCGCTTCGATGCGTCGAAGCCGGACGGGACCCCCCGAAAACTGTGCGACGTCACCAAGATCCACGGCCTCGGCTGGCAGCACCGGATCGACCTCGACCAAGGTCTCAGGGACACCTACGCCTGGTACCTGGCCAATCTCGGCTGAAAACCGCTCCATGAATCGCTGCCGTGTTTTGCCCCCTTTCAGCCTCCTTCCCCTCCTCTGGGCGGAACAGGCAGATGAAGTTGCAGTCTGCCTTATATCTGGTGGCGAGACCCGCGGGAAGGGTGTCAAGGTGAGGAGCAGATGGCTAATGCAGGGGGAAAATGCACTGCGAACGGTCGCTCAAGGGTGTTTTCAAACTTTGTGCCAAAGTTCGTTGTTCGGGCAAAATAGGCTTTACAGTGAAAATCTAAGGTGTTATACTCTGCTGCAAAATCATGCGTAAACTCAATAATATCAAGCGATTCCTCGGCATATTGACGCTTCTCGCCTCGGTTTTGGTGGTCGCCACCATTGTCTTCCGGATGCAACAGGAGGAGGCGCCAAAGCTGTCGGTGCGAAAGCTCCCGGTTCAGGTAGACATCTCTTTGTCGAAGTTTCACTATACCGAGACCAAGCAGGGGGCCAAGCGCTGGGAACTATCCGCCGAACTGGCCGAATACAACAAAGAGGCCGACAGGACAACGCTTACCGGGGTGAGTCTGATGGTTGTGGGAGATGGTGCCACCGGTGACATGCGGATTACGGCAGATCGAGCCGAGTATGAAAACAGCACTCGGGATGTAACTCTGATTGGCAACGTAAAAGGGAAGAGCGAAAAGGGGATGGGTTTCTCCACCTCACGCGTAACCTATGTCGCCGCCCGCTCCCAACTGGAAACTACTGAACGTGTCCGTCTCTTCGATGCGGGGAGCGAACTGGAAGGGGTCGGGATGAAGTTCCATACGCAGACACGGAGATTAAAGTTAATGAAGGACGTAAGCGCCGTGTACAACAAGCGGGGAGCCAGGTGATGCGATCCATTTTCTCCATCTTTCTGATCCTTCTGGCCTTGGTCCCGGCGGCATTCGCCGCACCTGCCGTCGGCAACGAGCCATTAAAGGTTAAGTCGGACAGCCTTACAGCCGATAATGAGAAGAAGACGGCCATCTTCGAGGGCAAGGTTGTCGCCCGCCAGGGTGACCTTGCCCTGTACGCCGACCGCCTTGTGGTGAGCTACTCCGATACCGGTCGCGAGCTGTCGCAGGTCGAGGCATTCGGCAACGTCCGCATCCTGCAGGGAAATCGCCAGGCAACGGGGGCGCACGCGGTGTATGACCCGAAGGGCGCCCGTATCGTTCTGGATGGAAGCCCCAAGGTCGTGGTGGGGAGTGACGTGATTACCGGAAAGGTCATCACCTACTTCGTAAACGAGCAGCGCAGCGTGATAACCGGCGGCCCGAAAGAACGGGTGGAAGCGATCATTCACCCCGGGGGGAAAGATGCCGGCGCAAAACCGTAGCACCCTCTACACCAAGGGGCTTGCCAAAGGGTTCAACCGCCGCATGGTGGTCAAGGGGGTGGACCTGGAGGTTTCCTCAGGAGAGGTGGTGGGGCTGCTCGGTCCAAACGGCGCCGGCAAGACCACAACCTTTTACATGGTAGTGGGACTTTGCCGGCCTGACAGCGGGCAGGTCTTTCTGGACGGGGAGGCGATCACGGAGCTGCCGATGTACCAGCGGGCTCGGCGCGGCATCAGCTATCTGCCGCAGGAACCATCGGTTTTCAGGCGATTGAGCGTCAGAGACAACCTGCTCGCGGTTTTGGAAACCATGCCGCTTACGCCGGTCAGGCGTCGGGAGCGGGTGGAGGAGCTGTTAGGCGAGTTTCGCATCGAGCATATAGCGGGGAATCGCGGTTTTGCGCTCTCCGGCGGCGAGAGGCGACGGGTTGAGATTGCCCGTGCGCTGGCCACCGACCCGGCTTTCATACTACTGGATGAACCGTTTGCAGGCATCGACCCTATCGCAGTCATCGACATCCAGGGCATCATCACGGCCTTGAAGGAAAAGGGGCTAGGCGTACTGATCTCGGATCACAACGTGCGGGAGACGCTGGGGGTTTGCGACAAGGCATATATCATGAGCGCCGGAGAGGTGCTCGAGTGCGGGGACCCTGTGCAGATTTCGCAAAGCAAGAAAGCGCGCGAGATCTACCTTGGAGACAAGTTCAGGCTGTAAAGCGAAAAATGTTCTACGTTCTATGCTCTATGTTCCAAGTTGAAAGGCGCACGTATTCTCGTTCTTTTAAAGACCGGGCTGGCCTATAATGAGCACAGGGGGCAAGCTGGCCGAGGGCTGGAAACGAGCACGAATAGAAACCTTGAACATTGAACGTAGAACGTAGAACGGACTTTAAGTAGGAACGGATTTTAAGATGGAACGGATTTAAGGGTTGTTCAGCGAGGACTTATGGCTATAGAGATGCGCCAGCAGATGAAAATGAGTCAGCAACTGGTGATGACACCACAGTTGCAGCAGGCCATCAAGCTCCTCCAGCTTTCCAGGCTGGAGTTGCAGGACGTTGTGCGGCAGGAACTGGAGGAGAACCCGATACTCGACGAGGTGATCGAGCAGGAGGAGATCCGTGAGCCTGAACAGCTCGAACTGAGCGAAAAGGAGCCACAGCCGGAAAGTCCCGCCGACGATTTCCAGGAAGTGCGGGCAGGCGAGGATACGCGCGAGGCTGATTGGGATTCATATATCGACGGCTACAACTACAGCTCCGGAGAACAGTACTACGACGACGAGGACCGCCCCTCTTTCGAAAACCTTCTGACCAAAAAATCCACCCTGTTCGACCACCTGATTTGGCAGCTCAGCCTGACCCGCCTGACCGACCGGGAGATGGTGGTCGGCGCGGAAGTCATCGGCAACATAGATGAAGACGGTTATCTGCGTGCCTCACTTGAGGATGTAGCGTCTGCCTGCGTGCAGGTGAGCCCTTTCCTGGAGGAGATGTATCAATGGTCCGGCCTTACCTCCGATGCCCCGAGGGAGCAGATCTCGGAAGCCGTCGACGGCTTCTCGGAAAGTGTGCTGGTCCCTCTGGCTGAGGGTGTGCTGAAGCGTATCCAGGAGTTTGATCCTGTAGGCGTCGGCGCGCGCGACCTGCGCGAGTGCCTGCTGATCCAGGTGGTGAGCCTCGGCATGGGGGGGAGCCTGGTGGAGTCGCTGCTTAGAGACCACCTCAAGGACCTGGAGAGCCGCAAGTACAAACAGGCGGCGAAGGTGCTGGGGTGCGATGTGAACGACATACTCGCCGCCTCCAGGATAATCGCGGAGTTCGATCCGAAACCGGGACGCCTCTTCGGCCAGGAGGACGTGCAGTACATCTCGGCCGACATCTTCGTGCACAAGGTGGGCGAAGAGTACGTGGTGGCGCTGAACGACGAGGGAATGCCGAATTTGAGGATCAACCCGCTCTACGCGCCGGAGGCAAAGGCCGGCCGCGCCGTCGACAAGGTGGCTGAGGATTATATCGGTGAGAAGATGCGCTCCGCCATCTGGCTCATCAAGAGCATCCAGCAGCGCCAGCGCACCATCTTCAAGGTAGCCAAGAGCCTGGTCAAGTTCCAGCGCGACTTCCTGGATCGCGGTATCGAGCATCTGCGACCTCTGGTGCTGCGCGACATCGCCGAGGATATCGGCATGCACGAGTCGACCATCAGCCGGGTCACCACGAACAAGTACATGCAGACCCCGCAGGGGCTCTTCGAGCTGAAGTACTTCTTCAATTCGGGGATCTCGACCGGGGAAGGGGACTTCATCGCCTCCGAGAGCGTCAAGAGCAAGATCAAGGAACTGGTCGACGCCGAGGACGCCAAGCGCCCCTACAGCGACCAGCGCCTGGCCGAGCTTTTGTGCGACCACAACATCGTCATTGCCCGGCGCACCGTGACCAAGTACCGCGAGATGCTCCGGATCGGATCGTCATCGGAGCGAAAGAAGCATTTCTAACGCCAACGCCGCCGCCGACCGCGGTGGGCGCCATGCGTGTATTACAATAAAGGGAGGTACTAGTATGCAAATTTCTACGACATTCAGACACATGGAGCCGAGCGAAGCCCTGAAGAGCTACGCCGACGAGAAGTTGGAGAGGGTGAAGAAATATATCGACGAGCCGATTGTCGTCCAGGTATTTTTGACCGTTGAGAAGATCCGCCACATGGCCGAAGTGACCATCACCGCCAAGGGGATCACCATCAAGGCCGCGGAGGAGACCAACGACATGTACGCCTCCATCGACGCCGTATCCGACAAGATCGAGCGTCAGTTGCGCCGCTTCAAGGAGCGCATCAAGGCGCACAAGCCCGCCAGCGACGCCCGCGAGCGCCAGGTGCAGAAAAGCATCGTCGAGGCCCAGAGCATCGAGGAGACCCAGGAGCCCGTGGTCATCAAGACCAAGAGCTTTTCCATGAAGCCGATGTCCGTCGAGGAGGCGGTCATGCAGATGGAACTGCTGCACAAGGATTTCCTGGTCTACACCGAGGCGTCCACGGAAAGCATCAACGTGGTGTACCGCCGCAAGGACGGCAACTACGGCCTGATAGCTCCGGAAAACGGCTAATTCCTGCTCAAGGGGTTGCGCGTTTGACCGGAAAGCGAGCTTTAAAGCCTGCATTAAACATCAAAAACGGGAGGCGTCCCCGTGGCGCCTCTCGTGATAACGCGGCCCCTTTGCGGGGCCTTTAGCTTGCGCGGGGGAAAGGTCGAAGCAATTGACAAGCATGAGTCTCACCATCAAGGATCTCCTGGAAGACAAGGCTTACGGTTTGGACCTGCAGCTGTTGGGGGGCGAAGCGGGTCTTGAAAACCGCCTCTACAGTTCTCGCATCCAAAAGCCCGGACTGGCATTGACGGGCTATACCGAGCACCTGCACCCGGAACGTGTCCAAGTGCTCGGAAACACTGAGATATCCTACCTGAGCCAGATCCCCGAGGAGGTCGGGAGCAGGCACATAGAGAAGCTTTGCAGTTTCCCCGTGGCCTGTTTCATCGTCACCAAGGGGCTCGACCCTCCTGAATTCCTCAAGACTTTCGCTTTTGCGGCGGGCATTCCCCTTTTGGTCACGCATCACCAGTCCTCCACCTTCATCTCCCTCATCACCAAGTTTCTGGAGGAGAGCCTGCTCCCCTCGACCCACATCCACGGCGTGCTGGTGGACGTGCTGGGCGTGGGCGTGCTTCTTTTAGGCAAAAGCGGCATAGGCAAGAGCGAGTGCGCCCTCGACCTGGTGATCCGCGGCCACAGGCTGGTGGCTGACGACGTCATCCATATCAAGAAGAAGATGCCAGCTGCGCTGGTGGGGCAGGCGGGGGAATCGATCCAGTACCACATGGAGATCCGCGGCCTCGGCATTATCAACATCAAGGACCTCTACGGCGTCTCGTCCATACGCGAGAAAAAGATCATCGACATGGTGCTGGAACTCATGGAATGGGATGCCAACCAGGAGTACGAGCGGCTCGGGATAGACGACCCGGTGCAGACCATCCTCGGGGTGGACCTGCCGCACCTGAAAATCCCGGTCCGGCCGGGAAGAAATCTGACCTCCATCATCGAGGTTGCGGCCAGGAACTTCCTGCTGAAGGGCATGGGTTACCATTCGGCCCGTGAGTTCCACGAAAAACTTCTGGCCCGGATGGAATTTCGTCCGCTTGGCAACGAGGTGGAATAGCATGCGCATTGTCATCATAACGGGATTGTCGGGCTCGGGGAAATCGACCGCGGTACGCGCCCTCGAGGACGAGGGTTTCTTCTGCCTGGACAATCTGCCGGTTTCCTTGGTCACCACCTTCATCGAGCTGGTGGAGCATTCGCGCGAGGATATCAAGGACGTGGCTCTAGTCATGGACATCCGCAGCCGCGACTTCATTAAGGGCTATGATGCCGTGTTCCAGAGCATAGCCTCGGCGGGACACAGCGTGAAGATCTTCTTTTTTGACGCCACGGACGATGTGCTGATCAGGCGCTTCTCGGAAACCCGGCGCCGCCACCCGGCACTGGAAGGGGCAACCGTTCCGGAGGGGATCCGCTTCGAGCGCGATCAACTGGCTGGGCTCAGGCGCATCGCCACGGCGATCATAGACACCTCCGAGATGAACGTGCATCGCCTGAAGGAGGTCGTGATCACCTCCGTCAAGGGGAGCGAGGGGGTGCTGGAGATGCAGGTGAACCTGCAATCCTTCGGCTTTCGCTACGGCATCCCCCTTGAGTCGGACCTGGTCATGGACGTGAGGTTTCTCCCCAACCCCTACTTCGTCCCGGCACTGCGCCCGTTCTCCGGGATCGATCCGGGAGTGCGGGATTACGTGATGGGACAGAAGGAGACGGTCGTATTCCTGGAGCGCTTCAGGGGGATGCTGGAGTTCCTGCTTCCCGGTTACCGCAGGGAGGGGAAATCCTACCTGTCAGTCTCCATCGGCTGTACCGGCGGGAGGCATCGTTCTGTCGCCATCGCGGAAGAGTTGCACCACTACTTCCGGCAGAGAAACGTGAACATCAAAATTACCCACAGAGACATTGAGAAGGGGCAGGGATGATAGGATTGCTTTTGGTAGCGCATGCGGGGGTGGCCGGTGAGCTTCTGGCCGCCGCAGAGATGATTGTGGGGAAGCTGGAATTGGCGGAGGCGGTCGGCATTGATCCCGACGCCTCAGCGGCGACGGTCATGGATGCCATCAAGGAGGCGGTCGCCAGGGTATCGCAGGATGGCGCCATCATCATGACCGACATGTTCGGCGGCACCCCTTCCAACATGAGCATCTCCTTTTTGGAGGAGGGGCGCGTGGAGGTGTTGACCGGCGTGAACCTCCCGATGCTGATTCGTTTTACCCAGGAGCGCTCTCGCTCCACGGTAGGTGAACTGGCGCTGAAGCTCAAGGAGAGTGGCCAGGAAGGCATTTCAGTGGCCGGAGATTATCTCAGGAAATAAGGAGAAGGTTCGCCTGTCGCAGCCTGGGGCGAAGCCGATCTCGGAATTAAGGAGAAGGATTTATCCGTCAATAGCCTTGGCGAAGGCGGAAAAACCCGAAGAGTGAATATATGATTGAAGGTGAATTCGTCATACCGAACAAGCTGGGACTGCACGCAAGGGCCTCCGCACTACTAGTGAAGACCGCCAGCCGCTTCGCCTCGGAGATCAGGATCGAGCGGGAAGGGATCGAGGTGAACGGCAAGAGCATCATGGGGATCATGATGCTTGCCGCTGCAAAAGGGAGCAGCGTCGTACTGAAGGTCGAAGGACCGGACGACGCCGAGGCATTCGCCGCTATCGGGGAGCTGATCCGCAATGGTTTTGGAGAAGAGTAACGCTAAGCATCTGAAGGGGATAGGCGCCTCCGCGGGGATCGCCATCGGGCAGGTCCGCATCACGGACCGTCGCCGGGTGACGGTGACCGAGATCACGGTCGGCGCCGATCAGGTTCCCGGCGAGCTGGCCCGCCTTGCCAAGGCGATCGAGCGGGCCAAGGGGGATCTTGCTTCCCTAAGGCACCAGCTCGCGACCACCCATGGTCCGGAGCACCTCTGCGTCATTGACGCGCACCTGATGCTTTTGGACGACACCATGCTGGTAGGCGAGACTACTCAATACATCGAGCGGCTCGGTATCAACGCCGAGGGGGCGTTGAAACGCACCCTGATCCGCTTCAAGTCTTTCTTCGAGGGGGTGGAGGACGACTACCTGCGCGAGCGCGGCGGCGACGTGGAAACGGTCGTTGAACGCGTGCTGCGCACCATGGTAGGCGAGAAGCAGGAACCTATCTCGAAGATCGAGGGAAAGGTGATAGTCGTAGCGCACGACCTCTCCCCGGCAGACATCCTGCAGATCGACAAGAGCAAGGTGATCGGCTTCATCACGGATCTCGGTGGAAAGACCTCCCATTCCGCCATTCTGGCGCGTGCTTTCGAGGTGCCCGCCGTGGTTGGCCTGGAGCGTATCACCGGCGAGGTGGCGGACGGCGACATGATCATCATGGACGGCGCCACCGGTGCTGTGATCATCAATCCTGACCCCGAGGCATTCAAGGACTACCTGCAGAAAAAGCAGCGTTACGAGTATGTGGAACGGGAGATGCTGAAGCTGCGGGATCTTCCCTCCGTAACCCTGGACGGGCACCGGATGCGGCTCAAGGGGAACGTGGAGTTCATCGAGGAGATCGCCTCCATCAACAGGCATGGAGGCGAGGGAATCGGGCTGTACCGGACCGAGATGCTGTTCTTCAACAGGAACACCCTTCCCGACGAGGAAGAGCAGTTCGAGGCCTACGCGGCGCTGGTAAGGAAGATGGCGCCGCACCCGGTGACCATCAGGACCCTGGACGTAGGGGGAGACAAGTGTCTCACCGACCTGAACCTGTCGGACGAGATGAACCCTGCCCTGGGCGTCAGGGCCATCAGGCTCTCCCTGCGCCAGCCGGAGGCGTTCAAGGCGCAGTTGCGGGCTATCCTCAGGGCGAGCGCCTTCGGGGAGGTTCGGCTTTTCTTCCCGATGGTGTCGGGCGTGGCCGAGGTGCGCATGGCCAAGGCGCTCTTCGAGGAAGCGAAGGACGAGTTGCGCGGCCTGTTCAGCTTCGACGAGAAGCTGGCCGTCGGCATCATGATCGAGATCCCTTCGGCTGTAGTGATCGCCGACCTGCTGGCGGCGGAGGTGGACTTTTTCAGTGTAGGGACCAACGACCTGATTCAGTACACGCTCGCCATTGATCGCACCAACGAGCACCTCTCCTCGCTTTACGAACCGCTGCACCCGGCGGTGCTCCGCTCGCTGAAAATGGTGGTGGACGCCGCTCACGCCGCGGGAATAGATGCCTGCATCTGCGGGGAGATGGCCGGCGAACCGGAATACCTCCCTATCCTTCTGGGGCTAGGTTTCGACGAGCTCTCCATGAACGCCGTATCGATCCCCCGGGTCAAGAAGATCTTGCGCCGCTGCACCATGGATGCCGCTCGCGAGGTCGCCGACAGGGTGCTCACGTACTCGACCGCGGCCGAGGCGGATGCCTATCTGAAAGGGGAAATAGCGGCGCGTTTCTCGGAGAGCTTCGACTAGGACCTCCGGGCGAACCGCCATCCAAAGCAGACGATTCCGTTGGTGTGCCGCAGGATGCCTGCCTGCCCGGCACAGCGCGCCTAATCGCAGGACTGAACCGGTTGCGCGGCCAGCGCCCGCAACGCCGAATCGACCCCCAGCGCCAGAATCTTCCCCGCTTTTCTGGAGTTCCCCGCCAGCCTGATCATTTGCGGGATGAGTTGGGGTTTTCTCGCCAGCAGCCAAAGTACCCGCATCGGGCTGATATTCATCAGCGGGTCGCACAACTCCTCTATGCAAAAACCGAGTTCCTCGTGCGCCGCGTCGCTCACCCCTCTGAGTGCCGCCACCGGTATCCCCGCGGAAAGCGCCGCACGCAGCACGGCAGCCGTCTCCATCTCCAGCACCGGAAGAGAGATCCGGGCTCCCAATGAACTTGCAAGATTACCCTTGTTCATGATGCCGGATGCCGTGATGAAAGAGCCGCGACGCAGTATGCATCCGGCTTCCCGGCAGGCGTTGAGAAGTTGCGTGCCGAGACGGGGATCCGGATGCGGCGCCTCGGCCAGCACCCCCTGTTCCAGGGTGTATACCCGCTCCGCCAGGACCAGTTCACCCAGGTTCAGCCCGGAGGTGACCCCGCCGCAGAAGCCGAAGTTTAGTATGACGCGAGGGGCGGCCAGCGTGATCAAAGCCCGAGTCGCGGCCTCGGCATGCGCGGGCCCCATCCCCGACTCGATCAGGACCACGGGAGTGCCCCCGCAGGCGAACCGGTACAGGTTGAATCCCTCAACTTTTTCCCTTCGACATCCCTTGGCGTGACGCAAAAACGGTGCGATCTCCCGCGGCATGGCGGCTACAACCCCAAGGTTTTCCCTCTCCATGGCAAACGCTCCTTTCCTGCTGCAAGCGCACTTTAGCAGAGGGGGGACAGCGCTGCAATGCCAAAGGTTGCCAAGGGTTAGCCTTGACAAAATGGGGCTGGCCCCTTATAGTCAGGCTTTGTTTTTTTGGTGTGACTTCGCTAATCTGGAGGGGCAAGCTATATGAAGCCGCTGTTTCTGAACCCACCGACTTTCGAGGATTTCGACGGAGGCGCGGGCGCACGCTACCAGGCCTCCCGCGAGGTGACCTCGTTCTGGTTCCCGGGGTGGCTCACCTACCCGGCCGGAATGATCCCCGGCTCGCGCGTGGTGGATGCCCCGGTGCAGCGTCTCGATCTGGAGGCCTGTCTGGAGATCGCAGAGGGGTTCGACATGGTGGTGATGTATACCTCCACGCCTACCCTTGCCATTGACGTGGAGACCGCCCGCAGGATCAAAGCGCGGAACCCGGCGACGGTTACCGTCCTGACCGGACCGCATGTAAGCGTCCTCCCCGGAGAGACTCTTCTTTTTGCGGAGGGGGCGGTTGACATCGTCTGCCGCGGCGAGTTCGACTATTCCACCAAGGAACTCTGCGAGGGGCTCCCCCGGGACCAGGTGGACGGGGTCAGTTTCATCAGGGACGGCGTCGTGGTCCACACCAAGGACCGTCCCCCTATCTCCGACCTGGACAGCCTCCCCTTTGCCAGCCAGATCTACCATCGAGACCTTCCGATTGAAGAATATGTCATCCCCCACTTCAGGCACCCCTACGTCTCCATATACGCGAGCCGCGGCTGTCCTTCGCGCTGCATTTACTGCCTCTGGCCCCAAACCTTCTCCGGGAGGGTGCTGAGGACCAGGAGCCCGCAGAATGTCTACGAGGAGGTACGTTGGATCAAGGAGAACCTGCCACAGGTAAAGGAGATCTCCTTCGACGACGACACCTTCACAGCCGACAAGAAGCACGCAGTGGCCGTGGCAAGACTCATCAAGCCGCTCAACGTGTCGTGGGTGATCAACGCGCGCGCCAACTGCGACTACGAAACCCTGAAGGAGTTGCGTGATGCCGGGATGCACCATGTGGTGGTCGGCTACGAATCGGGGAACGAGCAGATCCTCAAGAACATAAAGAAGGGGGTCACCAAGGCCCAGGCGATCGAATTCACCCGGAACTGCAAGAAACTGGGGCTCACCATACATGGAGCTTTCGTGATGGGGCTCCCTGGAGAGACGCGGGAGACCATCAGGGAAACCATCGCCTACGCCATAGAGCTGGACCTCACTTCGATCCAGGTGTCGCTTGCTTCTCCCTATCCGGGTACGGAATTCTACGATTTGGCCGTGAAGAACGGGTGGATCGCCTCGGACAGCTTCCTCGATGCAACAGGGCACCAAAAGTGCGTCATCAACTACCCGGAGCTCTCGAATCAGGAGATCTTCGATGCTGTCACGCTCTTCTACAACAAGTTCTATTTCCGGCCTCGTTACATCGCGCGAAGCATCTGCAGCATGCTGGTGAACTCCGAGGTGCGCAAGAAGCTTCTCAAGGAAGGGGCCCAGTACCTGAGCTACATGAAGAAACGCAAGCTGGCCCGGATGTAGGGAGGAATCGTTCAAAGTTCAACGTTCTGAGTTCTACGTTGTGAACTTCTGCGGATTTAAGGCACTGTCCGAAATCGTGAGTTGCAAAACGAAGCCGTCTTAGAATATAGAACGTAGAACGTAGAACGTAGAACGTAGAACGTAGAACGTAGAACGGCCTCTAAGGTTGTCCCATGAAAGAACTGATCATAAATGCCGACGACTTCGGCCTCTCAAAAGGCGCCAATCGCGGGATCATCAGGGCCTGGGAACGGGGAATCCTGACCGGTGCCTCCATCATGGTGGGTGGGGACGCCTTTAAGGAGGCGGTGACCCTAGCCCGCGAGCACCCTGGACTCCAGGTGGGGCTGCACCTGACGCTGGTGCAGGGTCGCGCCGTACTGGCGCGGCAGGGGTTCCCGGCGCTGGTTGATGCAGATGGAGAGTTCGGCAACGATCCGGTGCTGGCGGGGATGCGCTATTTCTTCCTGACCTCGCTGCGCAAAAAGCTGTACCTGGAGATCGAGGCGCAGATCGCCAGGTGTCTCGATGCCGGGATCAACCTGAGTCACCTGGACGGCCATCTGAATATACATATGCACCCGGTCGTCTTCGACATCCTGTGCGAGCTGATGCCGCGCTACGGCATCCGGAGTTTCCGGCTCTCGCGGGAGAACCTGGCGGCGAACCTCGCCCTGGACCGAAAAAGGTTACTGGGCAAGTGCGCCGACGCTTTCATCTTCGCGGCCCTCGCCGGGCGCTGCCGCAGCCGGCTGGACCGGCTCGGCATCCGCTACGCCTCGGAGGTGAAGGGGTTGCTCAACTCGGGACGAATGACGCAGGGGTATCTGCTGCAGGCGCTGGATAACCTGGGGGACGGGCTTACCGAGATCTATTTTCATCCCGGCTGCCGTCCCTGCGCCGAATTGGACCGCTGGATGCCGGACTACCTGCATGACGAGGAGCTTGCCGCCCTGATCAACGCAAAGGTGGCGGGGAAGCTGACCGCACTTGGCATCCGCTTGAGAAACTACCGTGGAGAGGAAAAAACGTATGTTTAAAACAGCCGCAGTCATGCTGGTGGCGGTCATCGCGGGTACCATCGGAGATCTGCTGCTCGCCAGCGGCATGAAGGAGTTGGGGGATATCTCCACCATGAACCTGAGAGGGATTCTGAAGGCCTCCCTGCGGGCGCTCACCTCCCCGAAGCTCGTGCTGGGGACCGCCATGCTGGCTGTATTCTTCTTCCTCTGGCTTGCGGTACTTTCCTGGGAGGACCTCTCCGTGGCGCTCCCCATGCAGGCGCTAAACTACATATTGGTCGCCTTTTTGTCCCAGTACTTTCTGAACGAGGTGGTGAGCCCGCTCCGCTGGGCCGGTACGGTTCTCGTTGCTGTCGGCGTGATCATGATCACCAAAAGCAGCACAACCTGAACCTGCCGAGTTCCCCCTCCCCAACCCTCCCTCTCCGGGGCTGCGCGCCCGGCCATTTGACCCTAACATTAGATAAAACCTACGCTTTTTCCCTTGATAAGATTCCTGGATAAGGGATAAGCTGTAGCCATGAAAATTCCTGATCTGCTGGGCCTATGCATTTCTCTTACTCTTCTCCTGTTACTCTCCCCTGCTCCAGCTTTAAGCTTCAACGAGAGACTGGTCTATGATGTCAGTTGGACCGGCGCCAAGGCAGGGACTGCCGTACATGAAGCGACCTTCAAAGGCAACGAGATGCACATCGTCTCCACCACCCGCTCCGCTCCCTGGCTGGACGCCTTCTTCAAGGTCGATGATCGAGCCGAGTCAGTGGTCACGCGCGGCAGCGGAGACCGTTTTGGAACGCCTAAGTACTTCCGCAACAAGATCAACGAGGGGAGCCACCGCAGGCTCAAGGAGGCGCATTTCGACCCGCAAAGGCTCAAGGTGCAAGCGAAGGATCTGCTTAAAAATACCCGGAAGACCGACGCCATCAGCACCACGACCTTCGACAGCCTGTCGAGCATATACTACGTCCGCTCCCTTGAACTGGTGCCGGGGAAATCGGTTTACGTCGACATCTACGATTTCAAGAGAACCTGGAATACGGAAGTGAAGGTGCTCAGGCGGGAGGAAATCACCACACCGCTTGGGAGGTTCAAGACCTTGGTGGTGAAGCCCGAATTGAAAGCTGAAGGATTTTTTGCGAGGACGGGGGATGTAACGATCTGGTTTACCGATGACACCCTCAAGATTCCGGTCAAGATGACTACGAAGGTGAAAATCGGCAAAATCACGGTGATGCTTTCGGGAGGGAGCTATTGGCCGCAGGTTGTCGATCTTCAGCCTTAGAGCAGGGGGCGTCTCCCCCCTCCCAACCTCCCCCCTCTGGGGGAGGAGGAAGTGGTTAAAAGAAAGGGTAAAGCTTCGAATTACTTCCGTAGGGAGAGGAGAGTATTTGGGGAGACGGCTGAAGATGAACTTATTTAGAAATCCGCGTGTCTGGGAGTTCTCGGGAAAGGTATCACGTCCCTGATGTTCTCCATGCCGGTCAGGTACATGATCAGCCTTTCGAAACCAAGTCCAAAACCCGCGTGGGGCGTGGAACCCCAGCGCCTGGTGTCTAGGTACCAGGAGAGGGAGTCGCAATCGATGCCGCTTGCCAGCATGCGCCCCTTGAGCAGATCCAGCCTCTCTTCGCGCTGGCTCCCGCCGATGATCTCGCCCACCTTCGGGACCAGGAGATCCATGGCCGCGACCGTCTTGCCGTCATCGTTCATCCTCATGTAGAAGGCCTTGATCTCTTTGGGGTAATTGACGATGAAAACCGGCCCCCCCACCACCTGTTCGGTAAGATAGCGCTCGTGCTCCGACTGCAGGTCGAGCCCCCACTGCACCGGAAACTGGAAGGATACCGGCGCCCTCAAGAGTCGCTCGACCGCCTCGCTGTATTCCATCCGCGCAAACGATGCCCTTGCCACCCCCTCGATCCTTTCGATGAGCCCCTTGTCTATCTGGGCGTTGAAGAACCTCATGTCCTCGTCGCAGCTCTCCAGGGCGAAGGTGCAGAGCCTTTTCAAAAATGCCTCGGCCAGATCCGCGTTGTCGGCCAAACAGGCGAAGGCCATCTCCGGCTCGATCATCCAGAACTCGGCGGCGTGGCGCGCCGTGTTGGAGTTCTCGGCTCTGAAGGTCGGCCCGAAGGTGTAGATGTCGGAGAACGCCTGGGCGAAAAGCTCCCCCTCCAATTGGCCGCTCACGGTGAGGCCGGTGGCCCTGCCGAAGAAGTCATCGGAGAAATCGACCTCGCCGCCGGCCAGGGGAGGGCGGGCCAGGTCGAGCGTGGTGACGCGGAACAATTCCCCCGCGCCCTCGCAGTCGTTGGCCGTGATGATGGGGGTGTGCACGTAGAGAAAGCCTTGCTCGGCGAAGAAGCGGTGCACCTCCTGGGCCAGAGCCGAGCGCACCCTGAACACGGCGCCGAAGGTGTTGCTCCGCACCCTCAGATGGGCTATGGTGCGCAGGTACTCGAAGCTGTGGCGCTTCTTCTGCATCGGGTAGTCCTGGTCCGCACCGCCTACTACTTCGACCGAAAGCGCCTTCAGTTCCAGCGCCTGCCCGGCGGCCGGGGAGGACTGCAGTATGCCGGTGACCGCGACCGCGCTGCCGGTGCCCAGAGCCGCGACCTCCGCATAATTGGCAAGTTCCGGCTCCGCCACCACCTGAATACCCGCCAATTGCGAGCCGTCGTTTAGGGAGATGAAGGTGACTTCCTTGCCGTTTCTGACGGTACGGGCCCACCCCTTCAAAAGTAAGGTATCTCCCGGCCGTCCCTCGGCCAGTGCCTGTTTCACCCTGGTTCTAACTGTCATGTCGGCTCTCCGCTTGAGGTTTTGGATGCATCATTTATAGCATAGAGCGAAAGCTACGGCAAAAGCATAGTTGACAAGGAGGGCGGGGGTCGTATAACTTGGCGGGCTATGATGAAGATCCTCTCTATCCTCCTCTTTTGCGCCGCTCTCTGCTCCGCTTCGGCATGGGGCGCCGGCCGGGCCGGCGCCTTCGGCGGGGTCGGCATCGACGGCGTCCCGCGGGCGGACGGAAGCATCGTGGTGCGGCAACTCGTTCTGGGGGGGCCGGCGCACCTGGCCGGAATCCAGGTAGGCGATATCATTACCCAGGTAGACGGGACTAAGACCATAGGCAGTGATTTCAAGTTCATCGTGGAACGCAGGCTGCGTGGACGAACCGGCACGGAAGTAACCATCAGGGTGAGAAGGCCGGGCAACCCGAAGACGCTCGTATTCGGACTGATCCGTCGGCAACTGGCGGTTTCCGGCAACGGGGAAGAATAACGACCAAAAGGGAGCAACATGCATCCTCTTACAGCAGCAGTCCTGGCCATTTCCCTTCTGTTCCCGGTTCCCGGCGCAGGCGCCCAAGAACTGCCCCAAAGCCCGCTCGGCAAGCACGCAGCGCAGAAAAAGTATCCAAAAATCATCCTCTTCTCCACCTCGTGGTGCCCGCACTGCAAGGCCGCCAAGGAGTATTTCACCGGTAACGACATCCCGTTCATCAATCGGGACGTGGAGTTGGATAGCGATGCGATGGAGCTTCTGACCGGCAAGTACAAAAGCCAGGGGGTACCTGTCATCGTCATCGGAAACGATGCCCAGGTGCTCAAGGGATTTGATGAAGCGCGATTTTTGAAGGCCCTGGAACAGGCCGGGAAGAAGTAGCCGGGAGTAGCGCTCGGAAGGATAAGTAGATAAAGGGGAGGGCTTTGATGCCGTTCCCTTTTTTTGCGAAGCGTTATCCTCGATAACCCATCAGGTCCTACTGATCGGGGTTCTGAGCGAGTACCGTGAAAAGGGCCTGCGTCAGATCGGGGTCGAGGTGGGCCCCCTTCATCGCGGTCATGGTCCGGATCACCTCTTCGCGATTGAACCCTTTCCGGTAAGGACGATCCATGGTGAGCGCGTCGCAGATGTCGGCAGCAGCGACAATCTGCGCTTCCAGCGGAATTCTACGCCCATCCAGTCCGAAGGGGTACCCGTTGCCGTCGTAGCGCTCGTGATGATAGAGCACGATGTCCTGTACGGTCTTGGACAGGTTCGCCTTGCGTACCACCTCGCACCCCCATTCCGGGTGCTTCATGACGATCTTGAATTCTTCCTCGGTAAGCTTCCGCTCGGCGTTCAGGATCGCCTCAGGTACCCCTATCTTGCCGCAATCGTGCAGCCAGCTGCCGTACCTGATTTCCTGCTGCGTCTCCTCCGGAATCCCCAGCGCCTCCGCGAGTCTGAGCGCCAAGGTGGCGACCCTGTCGCAGTGCCCCTTGGTGGAGGCGTCCTTGAGCTCGATGGTCTGGGCCAGTGAATGCAGGATGAACTCGTCCTCGCGCTTGATCGACTGCAGTACCCGGTATCTGCGGATGCCGTCCTTTACCGCGCGCAGCATGTCCGCCTTCTTCCACGGTTTCAGCACGAAACGGAACACCTCGCCGCTATTGATTGCGGCAAGTGTGACGGCAAGGTCGGCGCTCCCGGTCATCATGATCTTCACGGTGTGCGGCGAGATTTCCTTGATCCTGGTAAGCAGCTCGATACCGCGCATCCCGGGCATCTCGTTGTCCGAGACCACCACGGCGATTGATTGCTCCTCGACGATCTTAAGCGCCTCCAGCGCCGATCCCGCCGTTAGAACGTTGAGCCCCCTGTTTTCGAAGATACCGCTTGTGTAGGCGAGGTAGCTTCTCTCGTCGTCGACGAAAAGGACCGTTTCAAGCATCAATGGTTTACTGGCCATAGCGTGCCTCTCCGGTGCATCAGATTAAGCTGCCGCCCTGTACTTATCGGCACCGGTTCCGTGGAATATAGAAAAAAATGGCCTGCCGGCTCAAATGGTTGATTTTTTGGCCCTGCCGGCGCAGCCAAGGCCGCTTGACATGAAAGGTAACAGCCGATACCATCGCTGGACGCACAGGGAGAGGGCGGCCCCGCTAACGCGCAGCACTCCCAGCCATTGGGGGAGAGGGAGAGGGAGAGTCGTCCGGTTTCGCTCGTATCTAGTTTTTCCATGCAGCCAAAGGGAAGGGGGAGAGATGATGCTGGTATCCAATGCCTGGTTCACGATGGTGGAAGCGGTCGAGAAATTCGGAGTGGAGGAAGAACGTCTCAGGGTATGGATCGCCGAGGGTGTGATCCGGACCGAGGAGGATGGCGGTGTGGTGCGCGTTAACGGCGACGACCTGAAGCTGAAAATCGAGGAATTGACCGGAATATAGGCCGACCAACGTTAAATTCCGCCGGAAGCTCAAGGTCATGGCGCTACTGCCGATATGGTAACCTGTGTCGCGCCATAAAAGGTTGGCGCGCGCGGGTGGCCGCAATGGGGGTGGTTATGGGCGAGATGTACGTACCCGTCAGTATCGAGAGCATTCAGGCGGATATTTTCCCCGATGTCGCCCTGTTCATAAGGAGCGGCGACAAATATATCCTCTACAAGAGCCATGGCCGGAACTTCTCCAGCCTGGACGCCGCGCGTCTTCTGGAAAACAAGGTGGAATTCCTCTTCGTAAGTCCGGCGGACCTGGAGGTGATCACGACCTTCATGGAGAACAACGCCGAGCGGGTGCTAAAAGACGACACACTGCACGCGAAGACCAAAGGGAAGATCATCTACCAGACCTCCATCAACTTCGTGGGGGACATCTTCGAACACCCCGAAAAAGTGTCGGACTTCACCCGCAGCAAGCGCCTGGTGGAAAACCTGTTGCAATATCTGGCAAGCGACAAGGACTCCTTCAACTCGCTGGAAAGCGTCATGGCTCACAACTACTACACCTTCGTGCACAGCCTTCAGGTGACGGCGCTCTCGGTGCTCTTGCACTCCGAAGCCTACCTGCTCTCCCACGACGAGATGCTCGACGTCGGCATCGGAACGCTGCTGCACGATTTCGGCAAGATCTTCGTCTCCCCGGAAATACTCACCAAGGAAGGAAAACTAACCGCAGCCGAGATGGAGGCCTACCGCAGGCATCCGGAAGAGGGGTACCAGTACCTCAAGAAACACACCCGGATTTCGGAAATCTCACTTGGTGTGGTCCGCTGTCACCATGAACGCAACAACGGCAACGGCTACCCGCAAGGGCTGATGGCGCAGGCCATAACGCGCAGCGCGCAGGTCGGCGCCATCTGCGACGTTTACTGCACGCTCACCATAGACCGGTCCTGCCGCAAGGCCCTCTCCTCCTCCATAGCGCTGATGATCATGAAGCAGGAGATGAAGGGATCCTTCAACGAGCGCTTGCTAGACGTGCTGGAGGGGATCGTCTGCACCGACAACCCGGGGCAGTTTCTCTAATCTAAGGAAGGAACAGTTCAGTAAGGCGCACTTCCGGTACCTGCGCCGGGTGTGAATCGCCGAATAGTGTTGCGCAATACGTTGCACTTAATATGAAATCGAGGGAGGGGTTGTGAGCGGTATTACTTTTGAGGAGATCATGTTCACCATCATGTCGGCAACGCAGGACACCTTTAAAAGCTACATGAACACCGACATATACGCCGGCAAGGTGGAGAAGAAGATCAATCCCCTGCGCAGCGACGTGGTCGGCATCGTCGGGGTGGCGGGGGACCGGGTCGGCTACATCCTGTTCGCCACGGAGAAGGCATCCGCCGAGCAGATCGCCAAGGAACTGCTGATGCTGGACGAGGCGGACGACGATTCCATCAACGATGCCGTGGGAGAGGTGGCCAACAACATCGCCGGCGTTTTCAAGACCAAATACCATGAGCAGTACGGCAGCGTCGCACTGGGACTGCCGCTGGTCGTCTCGGGGCGGTTGAGGCCGATCACCGACCCGCCCGAGCAAGCCGGTTCGGACGCGAGCATGAGCGTCCAGTGCAAGGGAGTCACCATCCCCTTCACCACCATGGACTCCAGGATCACCTTTCGGGTCATGGTCTACATGTAGTAGGGGCGCTTCCCGCCGCCTCCGCTGAAATAAATAAGCCCCCGCTGCCGAAAGGCGAGCGGGGGCTTTTTCATCTCACTTCATGTTCTCATTTTCCGTGACGCCGGGTTTTTCCCTAAACCCCCAGTTGCTTGAAGAAGTCGTTCCCCTTGTCGTCCACCAGGATGAAGGCGGGGAAGTCGACGACCTCTATCTTCCAGACCGCCTCCATGCCGAGTTCCGGATAATCGATGCACTCCACCTTCTTGATGTTCTCCTCGGCGAGAATGGCCGCGGGACCGCCGATGGAGCCCAGGTAGAAGCCGCCGTGCTTCAGGCAGGCGTCGGTCACCTGCTGGCTGCGGTTCCCCTTGGCGATCATGATCAGCGACCCCCCGTTTTGCTGCAGCAGGTCGACGTAGGAGTCCATGCGGCCGGCGGTGGTGGGGCCGAAGGAGCCGGAGGGCTTTCCTTTCGGGGTCTTGGCCGGGCCCGCGTAGTAGATCGGGTGGTTCTTCAGGTAATCGGGGAGCGGCTTGCCGGCGTCCAGGATCTCCTTGAACTTGGCGTGGGCTATGTCGCGACCCACAACGATGGTGCCGGAGAGGAGCAGCGGCGTGGAGACCGGGTGCTTGGTGAGCTCGGCGAGCACCTCCTTGATGGGCTTGTTCAGGTCGATCCGGACGCCGTGGTCGTGCTTGCCGCGGTATTTCTCCGGGATCAGGCGCGCCGGGTTGTCGTCCATCTGCTCCACCCAGATCCCTTCCTTGTTGATCTTGGCCTTGATGTTGCGGTCCGCCGAGCAGGATACCCCCATGCCGACGGGGCAGGAAGCGCCATGGCGCGGCAGGCGCACGATGCGGACGTCATGGCAGAAGTACTTGCCGCCGAACTGGGCTCCGATGCCGCTCTCCTGTGCCGCCTTGAGCAGTTTCTCCTCGAGTTCCAGGTCGCGAAACGCCTGTCCCCCCTCGTTGCCGGAGGTGGGGAGCGCGTCGAGGTACTTGGTGGAGGCGAGTTTCACCGTCTTCAGGCAGCTCTCGGCGCTGGTGCCGCCGATGGCGAAGGCCAGGTGATAGGGGGGGCAGGCCGCGGTTCCCAGGGTCTTCATCTTGGCGACCAGGAACTTCACCAGGCTGTCCGGGTTAAGGAGCGCCTTGGTCTCCTGGAACAGGTAGGTCTTGTTGGCGGAACCGCCCCCCTTGGCCATGAAGAGGAACTTGTACTCCATCCCCTGGGTGGCGTAAAGGTCGATCTGTGCCGGCAGGTTGGTCCCGGTGTTGATCTCCTCGTACATGTCGAGCGGCACGGTCTGCGAGTAGCGCAGGTTTTCCTCGGTATAGGTCTTGTAGACCCCCCGGGAGAGGTACTCCTCGTCTTTCACGCCGGTCCAGACCTGCTGCCCCTTCTTCCCCATGACGATGGCGGTGCCGGTGTCCTGGCAGACCGGCAGCTCGAAGCGCGCCGCTACCTCGGCGTTCTTCAGGAAGGCGAGCGCCACCCCCTTGTCGTTTTGCGAAGCCTCCGGGTCTGTGAGGATCTTCGCCACTTGCTCGTTGTGCTCGGCGCGCAGCAGGAAGGAGAGATCCTTCATGGCGTTATTGGCGACAATGGCAAGGGCATCGGAGGAGACCTTCAGGACTTCCTGCCCTTCGAAACTTGTTACCGTTACGTACTGCTTGGAATCCGGGATGAGGCGGTACTTGGTGCTGTCGGGCCCGAGCGGGAAGGCTTCCTGGTACTTGAAATCTGGAGTTGCCATCGATTCTCTTCTCCTTTTGGTGGGATGATGGTGACTGTTGGTATCTATTGGCCCTGCCTGGGGGGAGCCCGCGGGCGACACATCGTATACAGTATCCGGGAATATATTGCAAATAGCTCATTTTGTCGAGAGGGAAGTTGGTCCCTTGAGGGCTAATTCCCCAAAAGAGCGTTTGCTGCCGTAGGCAGGTAGGTAGGCGCCCCTTGCAGCATGGAAGGGGTATCTGGCGCCATCATTGCATCTGTGGCTAATTGTGATGCTTTCCCCCGTCAGCTCCCTGCCGTGATAACGAATCGGCGCAGATGAAGCTTCCAGTAACGTTCCCTGTTGAGTCGGAATACTCCGGATCATTGGCTACATAGCGGACTGCGTCTGGCAAATCCAGGTGCCTTTCACCAGGGTGGCATCCCCGGGTTCCTTTGAGAGGCTGAGGATTAGAACCGGCTATCTGGCAGCGGTGTTACGATTTCGTAACGGAGCGGAGGTGCTAAACCCGCCGGCTAGATGGCTTTTCCTGTTAATGATTGTGTATTTTTGCCGCATATTAAGTTAAAGTGGCGATAAAACCGTTTAGTTGGAGAATCATGCGCCTCAAGACTCTCATTCTGCTGGCCGGGTGCTTTATGCTGACGAGCCTGTTCCCCGGAGACAACGCCTGGTCGTCGACGAAGCCGGTCGTCCATTTCGGGGTGAGTCTACGTTTTCATCCGATCACGTTGTACGAGCGCTATCAGCCGATGATGGATTATCTCACCCGGAGCACACCTTACCGCTTCGAGTTGAAGGTGAGCCGTGATTACAAGGAGACCATAAGGTTTCTGGAGGAAGGTGAAATCGACGTCGCCTCTATCGGCGACGGTGGGCTGATGAAGGCGTTGCTGCTGTCCGGTGCCGTGCCCGTAGTCAAGCCTCTCAACGCGGAAGGAAAACCTTACTACCGATCCTGCCTGGTTGTTCCGAATGATTCCCCGATCCGCTCCCTGAACGATCTAAAGGGGAAACGGGTGGCGCTGGGTTATCACCATTCCACCACTGGAAACATGATTCCTCGCGATATGCTGCAAAAAAGCGGCATCAAGCTGAGTGCCCTGGCTTCGGTAACCAGCCTGCGGCACCATGGCGAGGTGGCGCGCGCGGTGCTAAAAGGTAAGTATGATGCCGGATTCGTCAAGGAATCTACCGCCCTCCGCTACAGCGAGAAGGGGCTGCGTGTTGTCTACCGTTCCGAAAATCTCCCCTCCATCCCCATGATCGCCAGGCGTGACGCCCCTCCGGGACTGGCGGCAGCGATAACTGCAGCCCTGGTCGGGCTTGACCGCCGCAAACCCGAGCACCGCAAGATCGTGGAGGGGTGGGACCTCGAATACCAGCAAGGCTTCGTGCCTGCCACGGCGGCCGACTACCGGGAACTGACGAGCATGTTCATGGCCAGGCCGTTCGGCTGCGGGTCGGGGTGCCACAAATGAACAAACGGCACCTGTTGAGCATCAAGGTGAAGTTCTCCCTGCTTTCCGCGCTGATCATCGCGCTGTTCTGCCTGACCTGGGGAGGCCAGGTCATTCTTGAGGAGAAGCGACACCTCTCCGACAAGCTGGAGGTCAACGGCAGGCTGCTGCTCACCTCGCTCAAAGGGCCGATCATCAACACGATGATCATGGCGGAGATGGGGCTCGTGCCCGGGCTGCTGGACAACTATGTGGAGGAGATCGTCAGGAACCCCGATTTCCCGACCCTCTACGCCTTCATCGTCGATGAGGAAGGGAAGGTGGTTGCCCACAGCGACGTCAGCAATTACGGGAAGTACTTCAAGGATCCCTTGACACGGAGCGCCCTTGCCGGCGACGGCTATCAAAGCGCCACCGTCGCCGACCAGCGCGGCAGGATTCTCGACACGGCCCTGCCGTTGAATATCGCCGGAAAGAGCTGGGGCGCGCTTCGGGTCGGCTTCTCCATGACCCCGTCCGAACAGGAGTACCAGGCCTTCATGATGCGCATCGTGCTGTTCTCGGTGCTTGTTTTCCTGGGGTGCACCGTGGTCTTTTTCTTCATAGGGCGCGCCATGTCGCACCCGTTGCAGCAGCTTGCCCAGGCCATGGCCCATATAGAGCTGGGAGCCTTCAACGCGAATCCGCTCCCCCCCCGAAACGACGAGATCGGGCTGCTGCAGGAGAGCTTTCAACGGATGCTGGAGCGTCTCCGGCGGAGCGAGCAGGAACGGGAGAATGCCCTGAATTACGTGATTCAGAACGAAAAGATGGCCACCATCGGCAAGATAGTCGCCGGGGTGGCCCATGAGGTCAACAACCCGTTGGCCGCGATCTCCGCCTGCATCTATAAGGTGGAGACCAAGGTGGCGCCCGAGGCGCGCACTTCATGGGAAGTGCTCAAGGCGGGGATGGTGCGCATAGAAAAGATCGTCAAGCAGCTTTCCGATTTCAGCAGGGTGGGAGCCCTGGAACTCCAGTACGTCCCGAGTGATCAGTTCTTCAGTGAAACCAAGGCCTTTGCACTCATGGCGCTGGAGAAGCACCATTCATGTCTGGTCTCGGTGGACGAATGCCTGCCGCCGGTGCTTCTGCATATAGACAAGGGTAAATTGCATCAAGTGGTGCTTAACCTCGTGATAAACGCCACTGCCGCCTCGACAGGTTCGGGCATGATCGAGTTGCGTGCCTGCGTCAGCGGGGGGGCGTACCGCCTGAGCGTCCGGGATAACGGATCGGGGATTGCGGAGCAGGACCTGGAGAAGATCTTTGACATCTTTTTCACCACGAAGCCCGCCGGTTCAGGAAGCGGCATAGGGCTTGCCGTGTGCAAAAGCATCATCGATCTGCATCGCGGCACAATCGAGGTGGCAAGCAAGGAGGGGGAGACGGTTTTCAGCGTCGTTATCCCCCTGGAAAACGGGGCGTGTAATGACTGACATGAGGCTGCTTGTTGTAGAAGATGACCCCCTTTTCGGTGCAGCACTCAAAGAGGTGCTGATCGGGGCGGGATATAACCTGAGGCTGGCGGCAAGCGGGGCGGAGGCCCTGGCGGCTGTGGCCGAAGAGAGTTTCGATCTGGTGGTGCAGGACATCAAGCTTCCGGACGCAAGCGGGCTGGATATCCTGCGCGAAATCCTGATCCGGCAGCCTCATTGCGGCTCGCTGGTCATGACCGGTTACGGCACAATCGAGGATGCGGTGACGGCGATGAAGCTTGGGGCTTTTGATTTTCTCACCAAGCCGTTTCCCATGGAGATGCTGTTCCTAAAGATCGAGAGCTTTCTGGAACTGAAGAGAATGGGGCAGGAGGTGGCGGCCCGGCATGAGGACGTTTGCGGATTTTCTGAAATAATCACCCGCAGCCCCTCCATGCTCGCTGCTTTGGAGATCGCGGCCAAGGTCGCCAGGACCAGTACCTCGGTCCTGCTGCACGGCGAGAGCGGCACCGGCAAGGAGTTGGTGGCCGAGGCGATCCACAGGCTCAGTCCGCGCAGCGAGGGGCCGTTTGTTGCGGTTAACTGCGCAGCGATACCGGCCACTCTTATCGAGAGCGAACTTTTCGGAGTGGAGAAGGGCGCCTATACCGGTGCGGACAAGGCGCGCCCCGGCTATATAGAGATGGCCGACGGCGGGACCCTGTTTCTGGACGAGATAGGAGAGTTGCCGTTAGAGCTTCAGGGTAAGCTGCTGCGGGTTCTTCAGGAGAAAGGTGTCGCCAGGGTGGGCGGGACTACTTTTCGCAGCATGGATTTCCGCCTGATAACGGCGACTAATCGGGATCTGTCGGATATGGCGAGGAAGAGGGAGTTCAGGGAAGATCTGCTCTACCGCATAAACGTCGTGTTGGTGCGGCTCCCCCCATTAAGGGAGCGTCGCGAAGACATCCCTTTGCTGCTGGCCCGCTTCCTGGAGCGGTTCTGCCCGGCGCCTTCGCCCAGGCCGGAATTTACCCCTGAGACGCTGGAAATCCTCTGTCACTACAGCTACCCAGGCAACATCCGCGAACTTAAAAATATCGTGGAAAGGATTTCGCTGTTGCATCCTGGCGAAAAGGTGAATGCCCACCACCTCCCCCCCGAGCTCCAGGCCCCCGGTGTGATCGGCAGCACCTTTGAGACCTTTGCCGTCGGCCGGCCGCTAAAGGAGGCGGTAAACGAGTACGAGAAGCGTTACATAGAGAAGGTGGTCGACTACGCCGGAGGGCACAAAACACTTGCGGCCAAGATGCTCGGCCTGTCTCGCAAGGTGCTGTGGGAAAAGCTTAAAAAATAGATTTTAAGCCCGGTCATTCGGCTTAACCCGTTACCATTTCGTAACCTGCCGGTAGCGCAGGCAAAACCGGGCAGGCCGGCTATATGCAGGAGTGGTTACGAAAAGGTAACTTAAAATGTCGTCATCTTTATCATCGCCCCGCCAGGTAACAACCGGCTGGGCTTTTTTTTTGTCCGAGGAGCGTGCCCTGCCATGGAATCAGCTCTTGCGGCTGATGTCCGCCTGGAGCGTAAAACCCTGCGCCTGTCCTGGCGGCAGCACAATTAGAACAAGTTGACTCCTCCATGAGGGAGCCCGTTTCGCAAATTCCTGTTTCGCTTAATCGAATGCTGATGGCGCAGGAGGGTCCTATTGGCTTGCAAATTGCTCATGTGGTTGGCGGAACCAAACTGAGTCACGAAGCAAACTTTTCGAAAGGATGGTGAAACAGCAAAAGAGCGGCAACAACCTGAAGGCCCTGTTATCTCGGTGCTCTGCACCACATTTCATCAAAAAGGAGACGTAAACATGAAGAAAAGCGCAGTAGTCCTCGCAATCGCCGGCATCGCAGCAACCGCAACGATTGCCCTGGCAGGTCCCGGTCCCAGAACAGGTATCAACGGCTCCATGCACGACATCAATGCAGTAGCAGGTTACGCGGACGACTCCATGGGCCGTACCTGTGTATTCTGCCACACCCCGCACAACGCCATCGCCGCCGATTCGCTCGTGCCGCTTTGGAACCACGCCGAGACCACCCTGGCCGTAATGGATCCTTACGCCTGGGTTGCCCCGACCAACGCCAGCATCGCCTTCGCT
>Ga0209317_1000168_pt1 | contig 88618 bp, 63 predicted proteins | sample RifGroB2_FD_183994 | JGI IMG/M metagenome (GOLD analysis project Ga0209317, IMG submission 183994) | Soil microbial communities from Rifle, Colorado, USA - Groundwater B2 (SPAdes) (version 2) | ecosystem: Environmental > Terrestrial > Soil > Unclassified | place: Rifle, Colorado | collected... | reverse complement strand
CTCCGACGGCCAAAGACTTGGTTGCAAGAAGTTCGGCGGCGAGACGGTCAAGGCCGGCAACATCCTCTACCGTCAGCACGGCACGAAGATCCACCCGGGCAACAATGTCGGTCTGGGCAAGGATTACACCTTGTTCGCCCTCATTGAAGGCGTGGTGAAGTTCGAGCGCATGGGGAAAGACCGCAAGAAGGTCTCCGTGTACCCGGCTAACTAGCAATCTCAGCACAACAACAGCGTAAAAGCCCGGAGCCAAATGGTCCGGGCTTTTGCCGTTTGCACAGGAATAATCATGAGTTTTATAGACGAAGTTAAGATATACGTGAAAGCGGGTGACGGCGGCTCCGGCTGCGTCTCCTTCAGGCGCGAAAAATTCATCCCGCTGGGCGGCCCGGACGGCGGCGACGGCGGCAAGGGGGGGGACGTGATCTGCCGGGTTTCCCCGCAGCTCACCACCCTGCTGGATATGCGCCAGCATCCGCATCAGAAGGCGGGACGCGGCAGGAACGGGCAGGGGCGCGACAAGCACGGCGCCGCGGGCGAGCCGCTCGAAATGTTGCTGCCGATTGGGACCGTCATCAAGGACGCCGAGACCGGCGAGATCCTCGCCGACCTGACCGAGCCCGATGCCTGCATCATCCTCATGAAGGGGGGCAGGGGGGGGCAGGGAAACGCGCGTTTCAAGACCGCGACCCACAAGGCGCCCAAGTTCGCGCAGACCGGAGAGCCGGGCGAGGAGCGTTGGATCAGGCTCGAACTGAAACTTATGGCCGACGTGGGCCTGCTCGGCATGCCTAGCGTGGGGAAATCCTCGCTGATCACGAAAATATCGGCCGCTCGTCCCAAGATCGCCGAATACCACTTCACCACGCTGAAGCCGAACCTGGGCGTGGTCCTCTATAAGAACTACCGCTCTTTCGTGATGGCCGACATACCGGGTCTCATCGAGGGGGCCAGCGAGGGGGCGGGGCTCGGCCACCGCTTTCTGAAGCACCTGGAGAGGACCGGGCAACTCCTGCATCTGCTCGATCTCTCCTGGATGCCGGAGCGCGATCCGATAGCCGAATACGAGGCGCTGAACCGCGAGCTTCTGCTCTTCAACCCGGAGCTCGCCGAGAAACGCCAGACCGTGGTCATCAACAAGATCGACCTCCCCGTGGTTCGGGAGAACCTGGAACAGGTCCTTCCCTACTTCAAGGAGCGGGGGATCAAGGTCTTCCCCATCTCCGCCGCGACCGGAGAGGGGATACCGGAACTGCTGGACGACATCGCCTTCAACCTGTGGGGCAAGCCGGACGAGACTTGGTAAAACAAAAAGGGGGGAGCAGCCGATAAGGCCGCTCCCCCTTTTAATTTGCCCGATTGGCATCTCAAACCGTTCAGCCCAACCTGCTGAAAATTCGCCTCCCTTTCCGGGAGAGGAATCCAGTCCTGAAATTGGCGCCATCGAAAGACTGCATGCTGCAATAGGCGGCAATTCCTGAAAGTCATGGTAGACTGTCGAATATTTATTTTAGCCAATGTTGCAGTTTGAACCAGTTGTTTGGAACTCCGGACTCTTGAAAAAGAGGCGGAACTATTTAAGGCACTCCAGATCATGGCGGGCAATCCATTCCAGGAGGGCAGGCATGTACAGAATGATTCAGCTGGAATCCCTGGTTCCGGAGACACTGCCGGGAGTTTCACTTTTCATAAAGCATGGTGATAACCATGTGCTGTACAAAGATTCTACGCACTCATTCGGCCAAAAGGACAAAGAGCGCCTGCTTGGTAATAACGTCATGTCCTTATTTGTTAAATCATCTGAAATGTCTACTTACAATCAATATGTGGAGTCGAACCTAGCCTTGTTTTTGAATGATGAAACACTTGAACCACTGGCGAAGCAAAGCATGTTGTATCAAGCATCGGTCAATTACGTGCACGAGATTTTTGACAGTCCCGCTGTAGCCATCAAACAAAATGTAGAGCGTTGCCGGAATTTGATACAGTACATTTTGAAGGACGTAATGAGTTCAGAGGGCGTGATGACGGCCTTGGGCAGCCTGGTTGGGCATAATGCATATACCTACGTGCATTCGGTTCAAGTCGCAACCTACTCGATCTCTTTGCACTTGAAAATCTTCGAGTTGGGGCGCAGTGAACTCATGGATGTAGGTATCGGCTCCCTTTTCCATGACTACGGCAAGGTGTATATCCCGAGAGCGCTGTTGGAAAAGCCCGGAAAGCTTTCCGCCTGTGAATTCATGGAGGTCAAGAAGCATCCGAATTATGGATACAACGCACTAAAGGATCTGGAGATATTCTCGCCGGTGGCCCTCGGCATAGTGAAGCATCACCATGAAAAGGAAAACGGCAACGGGTATCCGGACGGTCTTTCGAGCTACGACATAGCCAGGAGCTCGAAAATCACGGCCATTGCAGACGTTTTCAGCGCCTTGACCACCAACAGGTCTTATCGTGAAGCGCTGCCGAAGGAAACTGCCATGGACATCATGTACGGTGAAATGGACGGTTCCTTCGACACGCAATACCTGGATACCTTCAGAGATTCCATCACATAGCAGCTGGTTCGAAAACATCATCATCATACCGCTATGTCCCAGCTTCGTTGTCCCCCGCCCCCGCCCCTTTTTTGCCCCCTTCGCCTCAACCATCGATGCAACGCCGCTCCTACGGGATCGGTCATAAACCTGGCGGCATGGGGCCGGCCCCTCCCGTTGTGAACCGGCAGGCTACCTCAATGCGGCGTCGACAAGCCGCATAAGCGGGGCGGGAAAGATGCCGAGGACGATGATAAAGAGGGCGGCGCCGCAAAGCGCAAGAGATTCCGCGGCGGGAGTGGGGCGAGGAGTGGCTGCTTCTACCCGGGACCGGTGCATGTATAGCTGTACCGCGACCTTGAGATAGAAATAGGCGGAAGCCGCCGCGCTGACAATACCGATGATGGCGAGCGTCATCTCGCCCCCCCGGATGGCCGAGTAGAAGATGAAAAACTTGCCGATGAAACCGGCAGTGGGCGGAATGCCGGCGAGAGCGAGCATGGCGAGCGCCAATACGCCGCCCCGGAGCGGCGCGCTGAACCCGAGCCCCGCATAATCGGAGATCAGGTCGCGTTCCTCATCTATGGAGAGGGAGGCGATGGCGCCGAAAGCGGCCAGGTTCATCGCGGTGTAGACGGCGCCGTAGAGAAGAACCGCGGCATACCCTTCCCGTGTCCCGGTGAGCAGTGCCAGAGTCAGATATCCCATGTGCGCGATGGAGGAGTAGGCCAGCATCCTCTTGATATTCTTCTGCAGCAGAGCCGCGAGGTTACCGATCACCATGGAGAGCAGCGACAGGACGTAAAGGGGCGCGCGCAGCTCCGGCATGGGGGGCGAGAAAGCGAGCAGCATGAGAAGCAAAGCGGCGGCGGAAACCTTCGAGCTGGTGGAGAGGAAGGCCGCGACCGGCGCCGGCGCGCCCTGATAGACGTCCGGGGTCCAGAGATGGGCGGGGACCAGTGAAAGCTTGAAGGCGATCCCGATGACGACGACCCCCCAGCCGGCCGATACGATGGCGCGGTTTTCCGGGGTGGCGACGGCGCCGGCCAACTCAAGGGTGCCGCTTCCCGCAAAGATGAGGGCGAAGCCGAAGGCGGTGAACGCGGCGGCGACTGCACCCATGAGCAGGTATTTGAGTCCCGCCTCGCCCGATTCCGCTCTGTTCAGGTCCATGGTGACCAGGATGTAGAAGGCGAAGGCGATGGATTCAAGGGCCAGGAACAGGATGAGCAGGTTGGTGGCGCAGGGGAGCACGCACATGGCGAACAGGGCGAAAAGGACGGTCGCCGGGTACTCCTCGCCCTTTATGGCGCGGCGCTCGTTGTAGCCGTGGGAGAAGAGCAGCGTCAGGACCGCGGAGAGGCAAAAGAGCGGGATCAGGAATTGCGCGAACGGCGTGAAGTGGAGCCCGGGGAGCGCGGGCGTCGCTGCTGTCGGGGTATTTACGGCCCAAAGGCCTGCGGCGCCGGAGCCGACAACGGCGATCCAGCTCACGGTCCCGGAGTGCAGCAGCGGGCCGCAAAGCAGCACCACCAGCGTGGTGCAGGCCGCGATTATGATCGGCATGATGGAAAATACATCGGCAAGGGTCATTAAGTTACTCCTTGAAGCAAAGAGCCTGACCACAGAGGTTTTCCTCCGTGATCCTCTGTGTACCTCTGTGGTAAAGCCCTTATTTCGTCAAAAGCTCTATCGGCACCTGGAACAGATCGAGCACCGGGCCGGGATGGACGCCCAGGTAGACGGCTACCAGCGCCAGCAGCGCGAGTACTCCCGCTTCCCGCAGCGAAAGGTCCTTCAGGCTAAGCGGCTTGTTCTCCTTGCCGAAAAGCACTTCCTGCACCAGCCTGACCGTATAGACAAGCGTCAACACGATGCCGAGGAAGGCGCCGAGCGCCGCCAGAGGGGCTACCCTGAAGGTGCCGACCAGTACCAGGAACTCCCCCACGAAGTTGTTCAGACCCGGAAGCCCGGCCGAGGCCATGCAAAAGAAGAGGAAAAAGAAGGAGAGGACCGGAACCTTGCCCCAGATCCCGCCATAGGTGGCGATTTCCCTGCTCTGAGCCCGCTCGTCCAGCATCCCGACGATGGCGAAGAGCGCTCCGGTGGTGATGCCGTGGTTCACCATCTGCAAGAGCGCGCCGGATAGCGCCACCGGACTCCAGGCGGCTATCCCCAGGGCCACGAAACCCATGTGGCTCACGCTGGAGTAGGCGACCAACCGTTTCATGTCCTTTTGCGCGAAGGCGACCCAGGCACCGTAGCTGATGCCGAACACGGCGACCACGTACAACAGCGGCGTGAAGGCTCGGGCCGCGTCTGGGAAAAGAGGATAGGCGAAGCGGATCAGGCCGTAGGCGCCGGTTTTTAAAAGAAGGCTCGCCAGAAGGACGCTTCCTGCGGTGGGGGCGTCGGTGTGCGCGTCGGGAAGCCAGGTGTGCAGCGGAAACACCGGGAACTTTATGGCGAAGGAGAGCAGGAACGCGGCATAGAGCCAGAGGCTCAGGCCGTAGGGGACGTCGGTCTGGAGCAGTCCTGCCAGCGAGAAGGTGTAGCTTCCGGTCTGGTCGCCATGCATAAGGTAGAGCGCGATGATCGCCACCAGCATGAGCAGCGAGCCCAGGAAGGTGTACAGGAAGAACTTCACGGCCGAGTAGATCTTCCGGCCGTGCCCCCAGATGCCGATCAGGAAGAACATCGGGATCAGCATCGCCTCCCAGAACAGGTAGAAGAGGAAGAGGTCGAGGCTCAGGAAGACGCCCTGGATGCCGCACTGCAAGGCGAGCAGCAGGGAGAAGTAAAGGGGGACCCGTTCCCTGATGCCGGTCCAGGAGACCAGGACGGCGATGACGGTGATGAACGCGGTCAGGAGCGCCATCACCAGGCTGATGCCGTCCATGCCGAGGGTGTACCGGATGCCGAAACGCTCTATCCAGGCGGCGTCCTCGAAGCGGAAGAAGCCGGCGGGCGCTCCGGCCGGCGCGCCCAGGGTCGACCCCAGGCTGAGCCAGACGCAGAGGGCGAATTCCGCCAGGGCGAAGCTGAGCGCCACGCCGCGCGCCAGGTCGTCGCTGCGCCGGCAGGCGAAAAGGAGCAGCGACCCGCAGAGCGGGAGGAAGATCAAAAAGGTAAGTATCGGGAAGTCAGAGGTCATCGAAAGTGTGTCCCGTTAATCGGCGCGCATAACGCCTTGTTGCTTGATGGCTACAGCGCCAGCCAGGCGAGGTAGCCAAGAACCATGGCCCCGCCTGCGGCGAAACTTAAGATGTAGATTGAAACGCGGCCGGTGCTCCAGCGTCCCAGCCAGTTGCCGGAGGAGCCAAGGCCGCTGGCGAGCCGGTCCAGCGTGTCGTCTATCATCCCCTCGTCCACCTTCTGCCACAGAATGCCGGAAAGGGTCTGGTAGGGGCGGATCAGGAGCATGTGATACAGGCGGTCGAAATACCACCCCTGCATCAGGAAAGAGGTGAGCGGGGAGTCGGGCGATTTGGCCTCCTCCAGCCTTTGATCCCTTCCCCTGCCGTAACGGAGGTGAGCCGCCAGCAGTCCGGCCAGGGCGAGCGTCCCCGCGACGACCTGCAGGACGATCTCCTCCAGGTGCGACACGTGGATCGCGGCGCCTCCCGCCAATCCGGCGAAGAGGCCGTTCAGGTAACCTTCCCCGAGATAGGCGGGAAGGTTCAGCACCCCGCCGAACAGCCCGAGTATGGCGAGGGGAACCAGGACCAGTTGCATGACGCTCAGCTCTTTATTCCGGACCGGGGCATGGCCGTTGGAGCCGCCAAAGACCAGGTAGACCATCCGGAAGCTGTAATAGGCGGTGATCAGCGCGGTCAGAAGGGCAAGGAGGTACAAGCCGATGAAAAGCGGGGTTCCCTGGTGCCAGAGCGCCATCAGGATGCTGTCCTTGCTGAAGAAGCCCCCGGTGAGAGGCAGCCCGGCCAGGCAGGCGGCGCCGGCCAGGTAGCACCAGAAGGTGAGCGGCAGCGTGCGCCGCAGTCCCCCCATCTTGAAGATGTCCTGCTCGTGATGCATGGCGGTGATGACGCAACCGGCGCCGAGGAAGAGAAGCGCCTTGAAAAAGGCGTGCACCAGCAGGTGGAAGGTCGCGGCCGTTATGGCGCCGGCGCCGACGCCGAGCATCATGTAGCCGATCTGGCTGATGGTGGAGAAGGCGAGCACGCGCTTCAGGTCGCGCTGGGCCAGGGCGCAGGTGGCGCCGTAGAATGCGGTCACTCCGCCGGTCACGGCGATGGCGGCCATGACGGTTGTCGAGCCGCCGATGAGCGGGAACATGCGCGAGAGCAGGTAGACCCCGGCGGTCACCATGGTGGCCGCGTGTATCATGGCCGACACCGGCGTGGGTCCGGCCATGGCGTCGGGAAGCCAGACCATGAGCGGCACCTGGGCGGATTTGCCCATCGCCGCCACCAGGAACAGCAGCCCCAGTCCGGTGATGACCGAGCCGGGCATCAGGAACCCCATGCCGTTCAGCTGGGTGATGGACAAGGTGCCGAAGAGCTGGAACAGCCAGGCTATGGCGATCACCAGGGCGGTGTCGCCGATCCTGGTGGTGATGAACGCCTTTCTGCCGGCGTCAGCGTTGTTCCTGTCCGTGTACCAGAAGCCGATCAAAAGGTAGGAGCAGAAGCCGACCCCCTCCCAGCCGAGGTAGAGAAGCGGCAGGCTCTCGGCCAGGATCAAGGTGAGCATGGCGAAAACGAAGATGTTCAGGAGCGCGAAAAATCGTGCGTAATCCTCTTCCCCAGCCATGTAAAAGACCGCGTAGATATGGATCAGCCCGCAGACGAACCCGATCATCACGGCGAGGGAGAGCGAGAGAGGGTCGAGATAGAGCGAGATCGGGATCAGCAGGTCGAAGGAGGTGAACCAGGAGGCGAGGGTGACGGTCTCCGGGGCGCGGTAAACGGATGCCGCCAGCAAAGCGCAGGCGAAGCTGCCCCAGACCGCGGCGCAGGCGGTTCCCTCCACCAGCCGGCGCGGCAGCTTGCGGCCGACAAGCGCGCTGATGAGTCCCCCGAGAAGCGGGAACAGGAGCATGAGAGATAGATAGGTATTCATGGTTCTTCCTCGGTCGTCATGTGGCAAAAAATCCTGGAACTCCATCACCCCGGCCCTCTCCTGGAGGGTGAGGGGGAGTTCTAACCCTCATCCCCTCATCGAATCGAAGTCGTCCGTGTTCACCGACTTCTTGCGCCTGTGCAGGTAAACCACCATGGCGAGCGCCAGCGACACCTCCGCCGAGGTGAGGGCCATGATCATGAGGGCGAAGATCTGCCCGTCGGCTATGCCCCACTGCGCGGAACCTCCGACGAAAACCAGCATGACCGCGTTCAGCATGATCTCGATACCGATCAGCATCATGATCACGTTGGCACGCCAGGCGACGACGCAGGCAAGTCCCATGGCGAACAGGATCGAAGCCAGGATCAGCACATGATAAAGCGGCACGCTCATCGGCGCCTCCCCAGATAGAGCGCGCCGACCAGCGCGAAGAGGAGTTGCATGGAGATCACCTCGATCGCGACGCCGTAGCGGGTGAAAAGGGCAAAGGAGAATTGGCGCGCCGTTATCTCGGTAAATCCGGCCACGGCTGCCGGCTGTCTTGCCGCGACGAGTACCACCGTGGATCCCGCCACCGCTCCGACCAAAAGCAGCGCGGGCCACCAGTCGGACAGGCGCGGCTTGGCCAGCTTCTCCGGGGAGCCCAGCTCGAGCATCATGATGACGAACAGGAACAGCACCATGATGGCACCGGCATAGATGATAACCTCGAAGGCCGCCACCAGCGGAGCGCCCAGCAGGTAGAAGATCATGGCCAGGGCGAAGAACGAGGTGACCAGGTAGACGATGGCGCGTACAGCCTGTCTTGCCGTTATGGCACATATGGTGCCGATCAAGGTTACCGCTGCAAGTATGTAGAAGAGAGTGGCTTCCATTTAGCTCCTGCCGGTTATAAGTGCATTCCTGAATTAATCGAACCTCCCTGCTCCCTTGCGGGGCAGGTGGGAAGGCGCCGGTGCGGGCGAATGATTATTCGCCCTACCCCGGGAAGGTGTACCGAAAGGGCGGCTAGGGGAGCAGGCTTCTGGCGTCGGACGGCGCCCGCTCGCCTTCGGCCTCACCGCGCGGCTGCGCCACGCCGATCGCGGCATGACGGTAAAAGTTGTAATCGGGATCCTTGCCGGTGCCGTCGATAAGAAGATCCTCTTTCTCGTACACCATGGTCATGATCTCCCTCTTGCAAGGGAACATCTCGGACGACATCTGGATTGCCAGCGTCGGACAGGCCTCCGCGCAGAGACCGCACAATATGCAGCGCGAGAAGTTGATACGGAACCATGCGGCGTAACGGCGCCCGTTCCCGTCCTCGGCTGCCGCCATGGAGATGCAGTCGACCGGGCAGGCGCCTGAGCAGAGGTAGCAGGCGACGCAGCGTTCGGCCCCGTCCGGGTCCCGGGTCAGCACGATGCTGCCTCGAAAACGCGGCGGCATCGGTCTCCTCTCCTCGGGATACTGGATGGTTTGCGGCTTCCTGAACATGTGGCTGAAGGTTATGGAGAGGCCGGTCAGGATCTCTTTTATGTCGTTCAGTATGGGCATCGTTTCCTGGTTGAAGTTTCGTGTGCGCCGGATGAGCCGGCGTTTGTCTTGCGAGAAAATCGCAGCAGCATGGCTGCCGCCAGCCGCGGGGACACCTCCACCGAGACGGTGTCGCTCGGCGTCTAGTCCGGAAGGGACCGCCAGCGCCATTCCACCGGAGAAAGGGTCAACTGGGGCGCAGTGACTTCATCAGGATGTCCAGCGTCTGCGTGTGCCGGTTGTTCTCCGCATAGGCGAGCGCCGTGGTCCCCGAGTGGGACATCGCCATCGGGTCCGCGCCGTAACCTATCAGCAGCTGGCCTGTCTGGGTGCAGCCGTAATTGGCGGCGAGCATGAGCGGCGTGTGCCCGTTGCGGTCGCGCGGGTCGACCTCGGCTCCGCTTAACAAAAGCAGGCGAACCACCTCGGCCCTGCCGTGGGAGGCCGCGAAATGGAGCGCGGTCTTTCCCTTGTCGCTTCTGGCTGAAACACTGGCGCCCCGCTCCAGCAGGGCAGTCACCTCCGGGAGATTGCCGGCCTTGGCAGCGTCCATCAGCGCCGTGTGCCCGTTTTTATCCACCGCGTCCACCTGTCCCCTGAACCCCGTCCCCAACTCGACTTCCACGCTCCTTGTCATCGCAGTTCCTCCTTGTTGAGACTACATTGCCGGTACAGCGCCTCTTATCGTAAAGCCAGCCACCATCCGGTGGCGAGGATATTGAGGAGGGCAAGCGGGGTCAGGAATTTCCAGCCCAGATGCATGAGCTGGTCGTAGCGAAGTCGTGGCAGGGTTCCCCTGATCCAGATGAACATGAAGCAAAACGCCGCAACCTTGATGAAGAACCACAAGATAGGCGGCAGCAGAGGGCCGCGCCAGCCGCCCAGAAAGAAGAGCGAGGCGAGCGCGCCGAGCGCGATGATGTTTATGTACTCCCCGACGAAGAAAAGCCCGAAACGCATGCCGGAGTACTCGGTATGGAACCCGGCCACCAGTTCCCCTTCCGCCTCAGGCAGGTCGAAGGGGATGCGCCTGCATTCGGCGATAATGCTGATCAGGAAGATCATGAAGGCCAGCGGCTGGTACACGATGAACGGCATCTGCGCCTGGGCGTTGACGATGTCGGAGAGACGCAGCGATTTGGAGAGCATCACGATGGGAACCAGCGAGAGACCCATGGAGAGCTCGTAGGAGATCAGTTGGGACAGCCCCCGGATGCTCCCGAGCAGGGCGTATTTGGAGTTCGAGGCCCATCCCCCGAGCGCCACGCCGTAAACGGCGATGGACGAGAGCGCCAGGAAGAACAGCACCCCCACGTCCAGGTCGGTCACCTGCAGGCTCACGTCGCGTCCGAAAATTACCAACGGTGCGCCGATAGGTATAATAGCGAAGGTGAGGATGGCGGGGATTGCCGCCATGGCGGGTGCCAGGGAAAAGAGCAGGCGATCGGCGGCGCTCGGGATCATGTCTTCCTTGGTGAGCATCTTGATGACGTCGGCCAGCGGTTGCAGAAGACCCATAGGCCCGACGCGATTGGGCCCGATACGGTCCTGCATCCAGCCGAGGATGCGCCGCTCCGCCAGCACCAGATAGGCGGCGAGGGTCAGAATGATGAAGAAGATCACCAGTATCTTCCCCGCCATGAGTGCTATGTCAATGGCATCCCAGGTCATGATCGTGTCCGTTGTTGTTTATTGCGCCGGCGCATTGTTGCACGCATCCCCGATTGGCGGGAGAAGGTCGCGGGGGCGAATGGTTATTCTCCTGCGGTCGACGGGGGGGGAGGATCCCCTATTTCAAATCGAAAACGCGCATCCCCTCGCCTTCCGGATCCAGATCCTTCAGCGTGCTCCATTTCCCGATGAGCGGATCGCCGATCCGCTCCCCTCCGAGTTTTTCAAGCAGTTGGGCCATCACCCACCAGGCATCTCGCTCCGCGCCCCCGGGAATATCTTCTCGGTGCGCCCTGGGAGGATGCAGGGCCGCAGCCTCCATGGTGCTGGAATAGTATTTGGCGTCGAGCCCCTTGATCGGGAGACCGGGCAGCCTGGCCCGCAGAAAACGTTGTGCCCGCCCTTCGTAGTTGATGCTGGTCCCGTCTGATTCGATCCAGGTGGTGGTGGGGAGAAAGATGGCCCCTTTTTGGGCGGCTTCAGTATTGCTCCAGTCCGCGCAGGCGAGCACCGGAACCCCTTCCAGCAACCGAGCGGGGATATCAGCCTCGAAGCAGACAATCCCTTTGATCTTCCTGGCGGCGATAAGGTCGGAGAGCGGAGACGCGTCGTGCTCAAGGGCGAGCATGGCGGCGCCGAAACCGTTGGGGCCCGGTTGCAGCATGACGAGCTTTGCACCGATCGAGGCGACCTGAGCCAGGAGTTCCGGATCCTTCTTGCCGGCGCCGCAGACGATAACCGCCTTGGAGCCCCCTTCGAACGGGACGTCGTCGAGCGAGGAGACCTCGGTGACCTCGAAGGGGAGTTTGGCCGGTTCCGGTCCTGCGGCGACAAGGTAGACCTGGGCGCCTCTTAAGAACGCCTTCCTGACGGCGAGGGCGAGCATGGCCCCTTCTTCCATAAGGTCCAGCGAGAGGAGCGCGATGCAGTCGGCTTCCTCCAGGTCGCGCAGATAGGCGGCGTTTTGCTCGTTAAGCAGTTTAGCCGCGGCCAGGCTCCCCTGGGACTCTGCCTCCTCGGAGAAGTAGCAAAGCTGGGAACCTTCCATGAGACCGGCAAGTTCGGCCAGCAGGATGCCCCCCTCCAGCGCGAGCCGGGCCGAGCCGACGAAGGCGAGACTCCCGGTGCCGTGCTGGCGGACGAAATCGTTGATGCTCCTGGCCAGGGCGTCAATGGCCAGGTCGTAATCGCAGATGGTACCGTCCACGACCGGTTCGCGCGGCCGCTGCGGGTCGTTCAGGTAACCCTTTTCGAAGCGTCCCCGGTCGCAGATGAACCAACCGTTCACCTGGTCGTTTCTGCGCGCCACGATCTTGATCAGTTCCCTGTGGAAATTCTGCGGCGAGGTGTTGCAGCCGACCGAGCAGTGACGGCAGACGGAAGGCGCGAATTCGTAGTCCCAGTAGCGGGCACGGTAGCGACCGGTCTTGTCGGTGAAAACCCCGGTCGGGCAGATGTCCACCAGGTTCCCGGAATAAGGCGATTCCAGCGCGCCGTCTGCGAATCTGCCGAAGTAAACCCGTCCTGCGCTACCGGTGACGCCGAAGTCGGTCCCGCCGGCGTAATCCTGATAGAACCTGACGCAGCGGTAGCACTCGATGCAGCGGTTCATCTCGTGGTGAATCCCTTCGCCCAGGTACTGGTTCAAAAAGGTGCGCTTTTCCCCCTGATATCTGCGGCGGCTGTGTCCCCCCGCGACGGTGAAATCCTGCAGCAGGCACTCGCCCCCCTCGTCGCAGACGGGGCAGTCGTGCGGGTGGTTCAGCATCAGCCATTCGATGACCAGGGCGCGCAGCTTCAGCGCCTCCGGGTCCGTTGTCGAGACCACCATGCCGTCTTGGGCGGGAAGCGAGCAGGACATCTGGATTCCCTTGACCGGGCCGTCCAGAAGCTTGACCGCGCAGAGCCTGCAGGCGGCGGCGACGGCCAGTGCCGGGTGGTAGCAAAAGTGCGGGATGGTGATTCCGACGCTGCGCGCAGCTTCCAGCACGTTGGTCCCCGGCGGCACCTCAACCGGTATGTTATCGATGATCAGCTTCGGCATTTTGGCTCTTTTTGTTCCTGTTTCCGTGTCTTGTACCCCTCGCCCTTCGGGAGAGGGGCAGGGGTGAGGTGCTTTTTATTTAACAAAGAGGCAAGGGACAGTTTCGTTTGAGGGTGCTGTAGTCGGATAAGCCCGCTTGCACCGCGCTACTTTTTGAACGGGCACCTTCTTTTCACGATATGCTCCCGTATCTCGTCCTCGAAATGGTTCAAAAGCCCCTCGAGCGGAGCCATGGCGCCCGGCGCCAGGGCGCAGAAGGAATAGGCGAGATATTTCACATGCTCGCGCAGTATCCCCAAGTCGGCCTCCTCGCCCCGCCCAGCCTCGATCCGCTCCAGGACTTCCTTGACGAAGGGGAGCCCCTCCCTGCACGGCGTGCACCAGCCGCACGATTCCCGGGCGAAGAAGGTGATCAGGTTGAGGGTGGCGGCCACCAGGCAGCACCCCTCCTCGAACACGATGATCCCGCCGGAGCCTAGCCTGGAGCCGGCCTTAGCGACCGTGTCGAAATCCATCGGCACCTTCAGGTGCTCCGAGGTCAGGAACTGAGTGGAGGCGCCTCCCGGGATGCAGGCCTTGAACTTCTTGCCGTCGCGCATCCCGCCGCACGGTCCGTCTATGATCTCGCCCAAGGGGGTGCCGATGGGGAGCTCGAAGCAGGCGCGGTTCGTCACGGCGCCGCTCACGCAAAAGAGCTTGGTGCCGGCACCTTCCGGATTGAGCGCGAGCCCCTTGAACCAGTGGGGGCCGTTGGCTATGATGGCCGGGATGTTGGCCAGGGTCTCCACGTTGTTCACCACGGTGGGGCCGCCCCAGAGTCCTTTCACGGCGGGGAAGGGGGGTTTGGAGCGGGGATTGGGACGTTTCCCCTCCAGCGCGTTGATGAGCGCCGTCTCCTCGCCGCAGATGTAGCGGCCGGCGGAGAGATGCAGGTCCAGGTCGATCGAGTTGTCGCCGCCCATTATCCGCTCTCCGAGAAGCCCGGCCTTCTTCGCTTCGATGATCCCCAGACTCAGGTTTTCGGCGGCCTTCTCATACCCCTTGCGGATGAAGATGAAGGCGTGCCTGACCCCGAGGGCGTAGCAGGCGAGAATCATCCCTTCGATCAGGGTGTACGGGTTTTGCTCCAGGAGCACCCGGTCCTTGTAGGTGCCGGGCTCCATTTCGTCGCAGTTGCAGATGAGCCAGCGCGGGCCGGGGAGGTCCCGCGGCACGAAGGACCACTTCTTCCCGGTGGGAAAGCCGGCGCCGCCGCGTCCGCGCAGGCCGGAATCGATGACGCTCTGCTGCACCTCCGCGGGCGACATCCCGGAGAGCGCCTTTTGCAGCCCCTGAAAGCCCCCTTCCTCGCGGTACTCCGCGAAGGTTACCGAGCGGTTCGGGCGGTTATGTTTGAAGAGCGGCAGTTCCATGGAGACCTTTTTATTAGCTGTCAAAGTTCAAGCTCCCCCTCTGGGGGATCACTGCCATTAAATCAAGGAGAGTGTCGGCTTCAGCCTTTGCGCCGCTCCAGCTCCAATATCTCGTCCACCAACTCCGGCGTCAGCTTGCCGTACGGGGTGCCGCCCACCGTCATCGCCGGACTGTCGCCGCACATCCCCATGCAGCAGGCGGGAATCAGCGTGAACATGCCGTCGGCGCTGGTTTCCCCCAATCCTACCCCCAGCCGCTCCTTGAGGTGCGCCATGATGCCGTCGCAGTCGGCGCACCAGCAGGAGATGGAATCGCAGACATGGATCACCTTCTTGCCTATCGGGCGCCGGTAGATCATCTCGTAGAAGGTGGCAAGTTCCTCCACCTGCAGCGGCGACAGGCCAAGGAGTTCGGCAGCCTCGCCGACCGCTTCGTCTGTCAGCCAGCCGTAATGGGCCTGCAGCACCTTCATCACGTCGACCGCCGCTTCGCGGGAGGTGATGGCCGTCTCGACCCTTCCCTGCAAGGTTATTTTCAGCGCTTCGGGTATCATCCCCTGATCTGCTCCTTTTATTCTCCCGTTATCTCCGCTGCTTCGGTTTCCAGGAGCGCTACCTGTCCAGGTCCGCCAGTACGAAATCGATCGACCCGATGATGGCGAGGAAGTCGGAAACCAGCCAGCCGCGACTCATGATCGGCAGCGACTGGATATGGGCGAAGCTCGGCGTCCTGATCCTCATGCGGTAGGCGGCGTGCAGGCCGTCCGAGACGGCGAAGTAGCCGTACTCTCCCTTGGGCGCCTCGATCGGGGCGTAGCATTCGCCGCGAGGCGCAGACATGCCGCGCGTGCTGTTCACGAAGTGGTGGATCAGCGACTCGATGTCGTTCAGGGTGTCATGCTTTTGCGGCAGCACGTAACGGTAGTCCCCGGAAATCCAGCGCCCAGCCGGCATCCCCGCCGCCGCCTGCTTCACTATGGAGAAAGACTGTCTCATCTCCTCCATCCGGACCTGATAGCGCGCGTAGCAGTCGCCCCCTTGGGCGGTCGCCACCTCGAAGTCGAAACGCTCATATCCCCCATAGGGCATGCTTCTGCGCAGATCCCAGGCGAAGCCGCAGGCGCGAAGGTTGGGGCCGCTGATGCCCCATTCCATCGCTTCGTCCAGGGTGATGGCGGAAACCCCCTCCAGGCGGGCCTTGAAGATCGGGTTGCCGGTCAACAGCTTCTCGTACTCGGCGAGCCTGGGCGGAAACCACTCCAGGAAAGCCTGCACCAGCGCGAGCCACCCCTCGGGGAGGTCCTCGGCCACGCCGCCGATCCGGAACCAGGCCGGATGCATGCGTCCGCCGGTGATGCTCTCCACGATGTCGAAGATCTTTTCGCGGTCCGTGAAGGTGTAGAAGACCGGCGTCATGGCGCCCAGGTCGGCGGCGAAGGTGCCGAGCCAGACCAGGTGGTTCGCGATCCGGAACAGTTCGCAGAGCATGACCCTGATGTATGTGGCGCGCTCCGGTATCTCTATGCCGCAGAGGGTCTCCACCGAGTTTACGTAGGCCATGTTGTTCTGCACCCCGGCCAGGTAGTCGATGCGGTCGGTGTAAGGCATGTACTGGTGCCAGTTCTGTCGCTCGCCCATCTTCTCCGCGGCGCGGTGGTGGTAGCCGATGTCGGTGTCCATGTCGACGATCTCCTCGCCGGACAGCTTCAGGACGAACCGGATCACGCCGTGGGTGCCGGGGTGCTGCGGGCCGAGGTTCAGGATCAGGGTCTCGTCGTCCACCCGGTCGAAAAAATCCCCTCCGGGAAGCGCCTTGTGCCTGCGCGCGTCGTGCACGGTGTAGGGCGCCATCTCGGTCGCCCTGGAGGGGTGTTCCTTTCTGAGCGGATGACCCACCCAGTCGTGCGGCATAAGTATCCGGCTCAGGTTGGGGTGCCCGGTGAAGCGGATGCCGAACATGTCGAAGGCCTCCCGCTCGTACCAGTTGGCGACCGGGAATACGGAGGTTACGCTCGGCGTTTCAGGGTGGCTGCCGTCCAACTCAGCCTTGATCCTGATTCTCCCCGGGGTGTCGAAGCAGGTCAGGTGGTAGTTCACCGTGAAGTCACGGAACTTGTCCCTGTCGCGCCGGCAGGACTCGTCCACGCAGGCGACGTCCTCAAGGCGCCGAAACGGCGCTGCCGGGCGCTCTTTCAGGTGCCTCAGGAGTTCTGGCACGAGGTTCGAGGGGGCGCGATAGGTCAGCATGTCGGCGGCGGAGTCGTCCAGCCTTACCTCGCCGCCAAAGGCCGCTTGCAGCTCTTCATGAAGGCCAAAGTCGGGATATGCGAGCCTTGGCTGTGGCGGGCGCCAAAGCTCGTCGGAGCGGGGCGCCGCGAAATGCGGGGGCTGCATGGAACTGCCTCGCACCGCCGATCCTCCCAATCCCGGTCCCCTCGGGTCGCGCGACTTGGTCTCGCCGTCCACGAGAATCGGCGCATAGGTCCCCTGGCTGCCCCCCCGCATGCCGAGCACCGGACGGGTCGGGCGCTCCTCGCTTCTGATTTTTTGCTGCAGCAACATCAGCCCATCCAGGAACGACTCCGGCCGCGGCGGACACCCCGGTATATAGACATCTACCGGCAGGATCTGGTTCACCCCCTGGACAACGCTGTAGACGTCGTACATCCCGCCGGAGTTGGCGCAACTTCCCATGGAGATGACCCATTTCGGCTCCGGCATCTGCTCGTAGAGCCTCAGGATGCTGGGGGCCATCTTCTTGAAGACGGTACCCGCGATCACCATCAGGTCGGATTCGCGCGGAGTGCCGCGAAGTACCTCGGCACCGAAGCGCGACACGTCATAACGGGAGGTGAAGGAGGTCATCATTTCGACGAAGCAGCAGGAAAGGCCGAAGAACATCGGCCAGAGGGAATTGGCCCTTCCCCAGTTGATCATGTCGTCCAGGGAGGTGAGGATTACGTTGTCGGGTATCTTTTCGTCTTCCGTTTCGCTCAAGGCTGCTCCGGATTTTCAGTCGATGGCGGTTTGCCAGAGTTGACGGCGGCGGCTTCGGGGGCAACCTGTTTCAAGGACGGCGTACTGTTTCAAGGAGCACGCCCCCTTTCAGGGTCGCCCCGCCTTGCCTCGCACCCGCGCGGCGGAAGGCCCCCAGTCCAGTCCCCCCTTCATCCAGAGCCAGACAAGTCCCAGTAAAAGCACCGTTATGAAAACGGTGATATGCACCATCCCGGGGATTCCTAGAAGATCCCAGGCTGTCGCCCAAGTCAGGATGAAGACCCCTTCCACGTCGAAAACGATGAAGAAAATGGCGATCAGGTAGAAAGGGACCTGCGAGGCGTGCCGGGCGCTCCCGGTGGGGGTCATCCCGGATTCGAAGGGGATGTGTTTGTCATCTGCGTCTTTGCCGGAACCCAGATAATAAGCCGCCAGGAGGAGTACGCCGATGAGCCCCACGGCGATGAGCGTGTAGACTGCAAGGGGGATCAGCTCGATCTGCTGTGCGGTAACGGGCATTTTGGCCTTTCAATGAGAAAATAGGGATTTTAGTACCCGTATAATCTAGCGTAGCGCCGCTGAAAGTCAATTGTTCCGCGTGATTTTGAGTCAGGGGCAGGATGCGCTAGGTCATGAGTATCTTGCTCTTCAGGATAAGGATTTCGAAGGCCATGGCAGCTTTGTTGCCCAGTTTCTGCAATTCGGGGACACGCTTGTCCAGGGACACGCTTCCACCATCGACATAGAGTACCGCGACCACCCGTCCCATCATCTGTAGCGGAATCAGGAGGTTGTTTGCCGGCGCGCCGCCCCCCAGCCCTTCTATCAAGCGCCCGTTGCATGGCGTAATCGGCATAGGACCCAGGTAGTAATTCTTGCTTTCGTCAACCATCCTGAGCACCGAAGGCTCGGCCAGGGAGATCTCCAGGGTGTCGAACCCGGGCGCCGGTTTTTTCCCGCACTGCGCAACCCAGCCCGTCGCTTTTCCACCCTTGAGCAGGAAGAGGGCAACCCGGTTGAACTGCTGGGCGAGATGGTCGACGATCAGCTCGGCAACGCCGTGCCGGTCCTGCGCCTGCGCCAACCCCGTCAAAGCTCCCACCAGGGTGTAGTCCTTTTCCGGTTCCCGATGTAGCGAACTCCCGGCCAAGGGGTGGAGCAGCGACGGCTCGGTCTGGTCTCCAAAGCACTCGAACTCGTCAAGCGGCGGAAGTTCCAGTATCTCCGCCTCGTCCGCATTGAGCCATGTCTGGTTGCTTTGGGCTGGTGGGGCCGGGGTTGCTTGCCGGACCGGAGGGGTTGAGACGGGGGCCGCTCGGGGGGGCGGGTTCGGGACGGCAGCCATCTGGGGAGGATGCGCCGGAGCTTGGGACTGGCGGCCCCTGTTACGCCCACCCCCCTCCACGCGGATATAGCGCAGTTCCCTCTTGATCTTGTAATGCTTTTCCAGGGCGCTTACCATGCGAAGTTCGGGCGCGAGGATAGGAACCACGATATAGCCTGTGGCGAAAGAAATTTCGTCGATGGTCGCGAAATCGGTCGGATCCACCATGGCGAGGGTGAGCTTTCGGTTGTTGATGGCGATGGGGATCACTTTATGCTTCCTAGCCGTTTCCTCGGGAATAAGCCTGAGCACCTGGGGGGGGACATCCATGAGTTGCTCAGGCGAGGCGTGAGATATGCCCGTCTTCTTGCTCAGGAAATGCGCCAGGTCGTGCTCATCCAGGTATCCCATCTCGACCAGGTTGGTGCCAAACCTTCCGCCGAATATAGCCTGTCCTTTGAGCGTCTCATCAAGCTCCGCCGGGGTTATCTTCCCGGCACTGACCAGTAGTTCACCTAATCTCATCGTTAGCAAAACCTCCGCCCCCGGGTTATGTCGATCCGGCAAATCTGGGAGCCCATTCAATAAGAAGCAGTCGGTCCCCCGGCGTTTGCGACGGCGGGGAGCCCCCATAAAAGAAAAAACAGATTAACCAGACGCTAATTTAGAGTCCCCGAGGGGCAATGTCAACAGCAAAGAGAGGCCCTGCGGGTTTGCCGGGGAGCCAAGAGGGAGAGAGAGGTCATGCGTCGATGAGATTCACCACGATGCGTCTGCGTGATTCGCCCCTCAGCATGGCGGGAAACTTCTCCTCTAATCCGGACAAGGGGGATTCGATCGCGCTTTCCAGGATGCCGGCCGGTTTCCAGTCGCTCGCCAGTCGCTGCCAGACCTCTTGTCTCATATGAGCGGGGGACTGGGCCGAATCGATGCCGATCAGGGATACCGCCCTCAGAATGAACGGGTAGACGTTGAGCGGCAGATCGGGCGAGCCGGCCAGCCCGCAGCATGTGACGACTCCGCCGTAGCTGGTAGATTTGATCGCGGCGGCAAGCATCGCACCACCTACAACATCAAGCCCCCCCGCCCAGCGCTCCTTCAGGAGCGGGCGGTCGGCGTTGCGCAGAAAATCCGTGCGGTCCATGACCTGCCGTGCCCCAAGCCCGTGCAGGTATGAGGTTTCCTCGCTTTTCCCCGTGACGGCGACCACGTCGTACCCCGCCCCGGCAAGGAGCGACACCGCGATGCTCCCGACTCCGCCAGTGGCGCCTGTCACGAGAATTTCACCCAGCTCCGGCCGTACACCGGCCCGCGCTAGCCTGTGCAGCGACAGGCCGGCGGTGAGGCCGGCGGTCCCGATGATCATGCTCTCTTTCAGCGTGAGCCCCTCGGGGAGCCTGACCGCCCAGGAAGAAGGGACGCGGATGTACTGGCCGAATCCGCCGGGGCAGTTCATCCCCAGATCGTAGCCGGTCACGATTACCGGTTCCCCTGCTCTGAAGGCGCCATCGGAGCAGGAAACGACCTCGCCCGCGGCATCGATGCCTGGAGTGTGCGGATAGGTTTTTGTTACTCCAGGGCGCCCCAACGCCGAAAGAGCGTCCTTGTAGTTGAGGGAAGAGAAGTGCACCTTGACCAGCAGCTCGCCTGGCGGAAGTTCGTTGATAGACTTGCCTCTGATTTGGCGGGTGAATTCACCTGGTGCGGTTTCCTCGACTACCATGGCATGAAAACTTTCCGGCGTCATATGCGAACTCCTGTAGTTGGGGTCAGCAAACCCCGACGATCTCGAAGGTTACCTTCCCGATCCGCACCGATTCCCCGAGGCATTTGCCGATAAGCTCGCTGCCAAGGGGCGAACCGGCTGTGATGACCAGGATCTCCTCGCCATCCAGCTGAAGCTTCAACCCCCCCTCCTGCGGGCCGATGAAAAGAACCTTGACGGCGCCTTCTTCGGCCTCCAGCGTCACCAGGGCGGTCAACCGGATAGCCGCATCCCCTTGGAACTGCTGCAGCGCCAGGGTCTGGTAGGCGTGCAGGGCGCGCTTTAGCTCCTGGGCGCGATTTGCCTGACCCTGCGCTACATAGGAGGCCTCGAGGCTCAGCGTGTCGTACTTGTTGTCCGGGATATTCTCCTCGTGGATGGACGCTTCATGTGCAGTCCTGGCGGCGACGGATAAAACCGTCAGATCCTCTGTCAGACTCTGTATGATCAACTGGTGAATCCGGTCTTTTTTGCTCGTTGCGATGGTTTACCTTCCTGTAGTGTGGTCGTTAATAAAGCCCCGCGGTGGGTGTCTGAGGTTTGGTGGCGGCCGGTCGTGGAGTCGCGCGGACCGGCCCGGCGCTTAGGCAGGGCGTCCGGCGATACTATAACTTCCAGGTGGATCTGTCATCGGAAAAACGGAGAAGTTAACGGGTGAAGTACCAACTCGCATCAAAGAGGTGCATGTTGAGGCCGGGGTTCTGGCTGCCGTTCAAGCCTGCGTTCGACATGTGCTGGAAGCGGTACGACAGGCCGAAATTTGGGCAGATGCGGTAAATGGTCCCGATATGGGAGATGAATTGCCCGTAGCCGTTATAGTCCCGCGTGCCGAACTTGTCACGACTAAGAACGGCAGCGCTGATGCCGAGATCGAGCTCCAGTGGGAAGGTCGGCTTGCCAAGGCCGAGCGAGGGGCCGAGCGACGCGATAAAGCCGTACTCGCCCTGACTCCTGAGAACCCCCGCAGTGAGACCCAGCCTCGACGAAACACCCCAGCCCGAGCCGTTGCGCCGAGCCCAGGGGAGCCGGTAGAAACCGAAGGCTTCGTACTGAGTGACCCCGTTGTCCTTGCCGTCAGCAGCGAATCCGCCCCTCATCCCGAACGGTCCCCAAGGGCTCTCTATCGCTTCAAGATGGCCCGGGGCCAAAAAAAGAGCGAATGCGATGAGCAGCAAGTACAGGGTGGATTTCATGGCTGCGCTCCTTAGGGTCGTTTAAATTAATTATATGTAACCTTTATTTCGAAAAACTCAACCGCAGCCGCTAAAACTCCTGATGTCATCGTTGTGCAAACATGCTGAAGAACGGCTGAGACCATTCATGAGGGCATTTGTCCGGATTTTGCTTGCAGAATAGGCCTGCGGCGGTAAGATTTGTGGTGTTTAATTGGAAAGGCGACTTGACTTGAACCCGAGGAGGCTAGCTATGCAAGGACGCGAACTGATAAAGCGGATCGAAAATGAGAAGATCGCTCACCCCGACCGGGTATTTATCAAGTGGTGGCGCAAGGAGGAGGACTTTATCGATTTCGATATGGTTTCCAGGTTCTTGTTGAACCTCAAGGAGAGCACCGAGATCGGGGGGTTCGACCTGATAAACCTGGATGAAATGTGGGAGACCGTAGAGCGTCGCTGCAAAGGGAGGGTATCAAAGGAGCAGCGGGACGGCGACTGGGTGGTGCATTGGACGCCTTCGTCCGGCAAGGAGGTGGAGCAAAAGCCGATGGAGTATCCCTATACGCCGGAGTCCCTGCTGAAAATACTCGACGTAGAGACAAACTACAATTATGTAGATTGATGTCGTAAAGTTTTTTTTATTACAGGCAGGTCGGTTCAAGCTAGGGGCGAACGGTTGTTCGCCCCTGTTTTTGTTGGCCTTCGCTGAATTTCGCGGAGAAGGTTATCCCGGCTCATCTTCCCTTGGCGAGCATCTTAAAGAAATCAAGTACCTTGTCGGGATGCTCGGATGCCTTGGGGATCTTGGGCCAGTGCTTGATGACGATCCCCTCCGGCGAGATCACCACGGTGGAGCGGATGCTGCCGATGGTGGTTTTACCGTACTGTACCTTTTCACCGTAGGCGCCGTAGGCTGTCATGACGGCCGCGTTCGGGTCGGAAAGGAGTGTGAACGGGATCTTGAAGTCGGCGATGAACTTCTCATGGGACTTGAGTGAGTCCTTGCTGACGCCGACCAGCACAGCGCCAAGCTGCTCGAACAGCGGCTGCAGTTTGCTGAAACCAACCGCCTCGGCGGTGCAGCCAGGTGTGTTGTCCCTGGGATAGAAGAATAGGATAAGCAACCTGCCAGCGTAATCCTTGAGGGTGTGCAATTTCCCGTCGCTTCCCTGCAGCCTGAAATCCGGTGCGGGCTGTCCTTCCAAAAACATTTCTGCCTCCTTGTTCATGCCCATCTACCGTGTGGGGATGAATCTCTGGTCGTCAATTTTCTCATGAATTGTAATAAAATAGCAGAGGGAGGCGAATAGGGCAAGCGAGCTTAATATTAGGCGGTTGTCAAGGGTACCGATTCGGGTTATGCTGCGTGCGGCGCGAATCGGGGAGAGGCGAGATGAACGGCAGCATCATGGCAGTTGGAATCCCGGAGCCGTGGCACCATTTTGCCGGTGTGCTGCTGATCATCCTGCTTGCGGTGCTCCAGGGGAGGGTAGGCCGGGTAGGGACCTTTTGGCAGATCTGCTGGGCGCTACCCGGTACGCTGCTGCACGAGCTTTCCCATCTGGTAGTGGCCGCCGTCACTGGAGGAAGACCGGTCGGTTTCAGCATAATACCGAGGCGGGAGGGGAGTCGCGGGTCAGCGCAGCGCTGGATACTCGGTTCCGTCACCATCAGCCGTCCCGGTCCGGTTTCGGCGCTTCCCTCGGGATTAGCCCCGCTGTTTCTCAATCTTGCAGCCTACTATCTCTATCTTCGGTGGGGGACCTGGTTCCCCGTCGACCTGCCTCACATCCTGCTCATGTATCTGACAATCTATCTCTTTTGCTACAGCTCCATACCGTCCGGGCAGGATCTGAAAGTAGCGCTATCCAGTCCGGCAGGTTTGCTGCTCTATGGGGCGGCCGGCGCCGGCGTCTGGTATCTGTGGCGTTGAAGACAGGTCAAGCCTGCCCTCCGCAAGCAGGCAGGCCGATTTGAGGGTCGGTCTTCTTGGCTATGGCGTGCCGCTGATCCTGTCGAATTCCTTGATGGAACGGACGATGCAATCTTCTACTGCCATCCCCGCAAAATAGTTGCCGGTGACGCTTAACTTTCCTGCCGCAAGCTGGCTGTCGATCTGGGCTGTCAAGGCTCCGTGACCGACCACCGGGGAGGGTAGCCGGCTCTCACGCTGCACTACCTGCTCCAGGTCTTCGGGCCTGACGCGTAGCACCTCCGCCATCCGCTTCAGCTTCGCTTCCAAGGGAAGCCTGCCCGACTTGAAGTGGAAGCTGAAACCCCGATATGCGTCATGAGGCACCGTATCCCTGGAAACGGCCGAGTAGAAGTCGTCGTTGACGGGGATGATCCCGGCTAATAGCGGCAGCTTCAGCTTGCCCTTCAGGACCGCCGCGCCTACGGTCTCTATGGTCTCCACCTTGATCCGGGCGAGCAGGCGGGACAATTCAGGGGCGATCTCGCCGGAAAGCCGGGAGGCGGCAGGTGGCGGGGTAGCGAGTGTGAGCCTTGGTGACTCGAAACCTCGCCCGTCTGCGAGCTCCACGGCGAAACCCTTGCCGTTTTTAGCGACCCGGGTCACCTCGGCGCGGGTGACGACGGTAACCCCGGCTGCCTGAGAAAGCTTGTCGATGACGCTCGCCAGCCCTCCCTCAAGGGTGAAGCTCTTGATGACGTCTTTTCTTCTCGGGCGCTTGTTGAAAAGCATGTTCGCCGGGAAGTCGTTGGCTCTCTGGGAGATGACTGCGTTGAAGGCGGGGGCGAAAACCCGCTCGTAGTTGCCGCGCCCGACTATGCGCCCGTAGTAGGAGGCCACGCTCTCCCCATCTTTTTTCAGGGAGAACAGCCGCCACGCAGAGGCGAGCAGCTCGGGAAAGGAGAGCTGCGAGGCGATGCTGCATATCTCGTTGTCGATCAGCATCTTGAAGGAGACTTTTTCCCTGGGGAGGATGCTCCCCATCAGACCGTTCTGCTCCATGAGGCGTATCAAGCCGCCATAGGAGTTGTAGCAGGTGTGCGCCCCCAGCTCGAGCCAGAACCCTGCCGCTTCCCGCTCGAAGCGGTGCGAGTGGAAGCACCCCCCGGTCCGGTCGCTCTTCTCTATGACCAGCGTGTTCAGGCCTGCGGCCGCTGCATAGTTGGCAAGGCTTAGGCCGCTGATACCGGCACCGATGACTATGGCGTCGTATTGCTTCATCTGGCAACTCCTCGTCTTTAAGGGTCGATTAATAGGGAATTATATAAGCCTGCGGGCCTAGGCTTGTCAAGGTTTACAACTTGTTGACAACCGACCGCGCACCGATTACATTCTGGACTGCTGCTTTTTGAGGAACATTAAAGGACTTTTATTATGGCGCAGAGGGATTATTACGAGGTGCTGGGTGTCAAGAAGGGCGCCTCGGTCGATGAGTTGAAGAGGGCCTACCGCAAACTCGCGGTGAAGTACCATCCGGACAAGAACCCGGGGGACAAGCAGGCAGAGGATCGCTTCAAGGAGATCAATGAGGCGTACGCGGTTCTGTCGGATCCGAAGAAAAAGGAGCAGTTCGACCAATTCGGCTCCAACAATTTCCACCAACGCTTCTCCCAGGAAGACATCTTCAGGGGGTTCAACGTAGACGACCTCTTCAAGGATCAGGGGTTCGGCACGGACGACATCTTCTCGCGCATCTTCGGTGATGCGGTGCGGCGCCAGCGCGGCGGCACGGGGCGCATGGCGGCCAAGGGGGAGGATTTCTCCATGGAGATCCAGGTCACCTTCCGGGACGCCTACGACGGGGCCGAGAAGCGGGTCGCCTTCATGCGCGACGGCGTACGAGAGGAGCTGTCAGTCAAGATCCCGGCCGGGATCGAGAGCGGAGCCAAGCTCAGGGTGGCCGGACGCGGCGCCGCAGGGCGCATGGGGGGACCCGCGGGCGACCTCTTCCTGACGGTGATCGTCGGGCCCGATCCGCTCTTCCAGCGCGAGGGGGCGGATATAATCCACACCCAGGAGGTCCGCTTTTCGGAGGCGGCGCTGGGGGGGGCTATCGAGGTGCCGACCATGGCCGGAGCAAAACGGATCAAGATCCCTGCCGGAATCCAGCCGGGCACCAAGGTGAGGCTCAAGGGTCTCGGCTTCCCGCTGCCGGGGCAGCATGGGCGCGGCGATATGTACGTGCGGATCGCGATCCATGTGCCTGAAAAACTGAGCCACCGCCAGCGCGAACTGGTGGAGCAGCTGGTAACGGAAGGGCTGTAGCCGGCTTCAGGTCGGACGCGGATAAAAAAATCCCCGCCCCTTGATGGAAAAAGGGGCGGGGATTGACGTTCAACAGGGGTGCGACGGCCGGCCTATCTGATCTCGATGGCGGCGGTGGCGCGCAGGTCCTTCACCCACTGGGCAAAGCGCTCGTCCGACTTCTTCTTGTAGAGCAGCTCTTCGATGGCATCCTTCACCTCTTCGAACGGCTTGCCGCTTTCCTGCGACTTCTCTTCCAGCTTGATGATGTGCAGCCCTGCCGGGCTCAACACCAGGGTACTCACCTCTCCCGGCTTCATGGCGGCGACGCTGTCGCCTATCTCGGGGAGCATGTCGGCCTTCCTGAAGCTGCCGAGATCTCCACCGTCCTCGGCGGCCGCGGGATCCTCGGAATGCAGCCGCGCCAGCTCGGCGAAATCCTTCCCCGCGCGCGCCTGTGCAAGGACTTCGTTCGCCTTAGCCTCAGCCCTTGCCAACGCCGCGGCGCCGCCCTTCTTGTCCACCTTGAAGAAGATATGCCTGGCCCGGAACAGCACGCTTCCCCCGTAAAGGTCGGGGTTGGCGTCGTAGTACTCGCGCATCTCGCGCTCTCCCACCTGGACCTTGGAACGTACCTCCTGGCTCATGAGCCTGAGACGCTCCAACTGCTCCTTTAGCTGCGCCCGATACTGCTCAAAACTCAGCCCCTGGCCGAGAAGGGCTTGTTCAAGCGTCTCCTGGGACATGTTGTTTTGCTTTTTCACGTCGTCTATGGCGAGCTTCAGGTCCTCGTCCGTCACCTTGATGTCGAGCTCGTGAATCTTCTGCTCGATAAGCTTTTTGTCCACTAATCGGTTCAACGCGGCGCTCTTCAGCCCCATCTTCTCCGAAGGGGGGAGTTTTTCCAGCTCCTTTTGCATCTGGAGATACTCTTTTTCGACCTCGACCGTCGTGATGATCTCTTCGTTCACGACAGCCGCGATACCGTTGATGAGCTTCGCGGTGGAAGGGGAGGGGTGCAGTGCCAGCAGTGCCAGCATGGTCATGCCGATGATGATCTTTGCCATGGGGTTCTCTCGATAGTGCTGCGAATGTTTGCAAAAACGGCCGGACTTTGCGTCCGGCCGCCGGTTTTTTCAGTTTATCCCTGGACTGCTAGGGGTGATCGGAAGGCTTGGCGGCGCCATCGGTGGCCCCCTTCGACTCCAGCGCCTTCAGCGCGTCTTCGTTGATGGTGAGCTTGGCGTCCTTTTTCAGGTCGTCCTTCAGCTTCTTGAAGGTTTCCTGCTGCTTCACAGGAACGACTTCCCCCCTGATCTGGTCCTTCACTTCCTCGAAGGTGCGCGCTCCCGCAGGGCGCTTTCCGGTCACCTTGATGAGATGGTAGCCGAACTTGGTCGGCACGATGCCGGAGGTTTCCCCTTCCTTCAGGGCGAAGGCGGCCTTCTCGAACTCGGGAAGCATGGCCCCCTTGCCGAACCAGCCGAGATCCCCGCCATTTTCAGCTGCGCCGTCAATGGAATGCTTCTTGGCAAGTTCCTCGAAGTTTGCGCCTGCCTTGAGCTGCTTCTGGATATCTATAGCTTCGGCCTCGGTCTTGACCAGGATGTGGCTTGCTCTGACCTGGGCGTCGGACTTGAACTTATCCTTGTTCTTCTCGTAAAACGCCTGCAGCTCAGCATCGCTTACATTGGCTGCTTCCTCTACCTTCTTCTTCAGGTATGCCTCGACGACGACCCGTTTTTTCAGGTCCTCAAGCTTTGCCGCGACCTCCGGGCTCTTGTCAATGCCGTCCTTCTGCGCCTGCTGTATGATCAGCTCACGCACCACCATGGTGTCGAGCATCTCTTTTTTCCCTTCTTCGGTCTCGGTCATCGGCTTCAGGTAAGGAGGAAGGGTCTCCTGCTCCTTGTAGAAATCGCCGTCGGTGATGTTAGTACCGTTTACCTCGGCCAGAACGACCCCTTTGCCGGCTTCTTTCTTCGCCTCGCTCCCCGTCTGCTGCTTGCAACCGGCCCCGGCGACGCAGAGTGCGAGTAAGAGTAGTGTGGCAGTTTTGCTGAAATGCACGGTTAGCTCCTTTTAGTTAAGTGTTTAAGTATATTCCAATCCTGTGAACGCTAGCATATCAGACTAGGCATTTCAAGAGATTTCTAGCCCCCGCCAACACCCCGTCGAACGAGTTGTCGGTGAGGCGCGCGTAGAGTCGGAACTCCGGAGTGAAGCGGTATTTCCCCTTTTCTTTGCGCAGCAATGCGGTGATGGCGTCGGGCGAGACCGGAGTCCGCTCGTGGAAGGAGAGCACCAGTTCGTTTCCCGCCAGCTCGATCTCCTTTACCAGGAGTCTCTTCAGCGCCACCCTGATGCGCATCACCTCCAAAAGGTAGACGGCGGCCATCGGCAGCGGCCCGAAGCGATCCACCAGTTCGGCTCTGATGTCGTCGATCTCGGCCTCGTCCGCGGGTTGGGTAAGCTTCTTGTAGATCAGGAGTCGCTGGTTCGGGTCCTTGACGTAATCTTCCGGGATGAAGGCGGGAATCTTCAGCTTTATCTCCGGCTCCACCCGTTCCGGCAGGGCCTCTCCCTTCAGGGTGCGCACCGCCTCGTCGAGCAGTTCGGCGTAGAGCTCGTACCCTACGGCGACGATGTCCCCGCTCTGGCGCGCCCCGAGCAGATCGCCGGCGCCGCGGATCTCCAGGTCGTGGGTGGCGATCCTGAACCCGGCTCCCAGTTCGGACAGCTCTTGAATGATCTTCAGCCGCTCGCGGGCCTCCGGGGTGAGCGACCCCTCCCCGGGGATCAGCAGGTAGGCGTAGGCGCGGCTCTTGGAGCGCCCGACCCGCCCCCTTAGCTGGTAGAGCTGGGACAGTCCGAAGGTGTCTGCGCGGTTCACGATCAGGGTGTTGGCGCTCGGGATGTCGAGCCCGCTCTCGATGATGGTGGTGCAAAGAAGCAGGTTCGACTCGCCGTGCATGAAAGAGAGCATGACCCGCTCCAGGTCCTTCTCCGCCATCTGGCCGTGCCCTACGGCGATGCGCGCCTCGGGAACGATACGCTTCAGCTCGTCCGCCATGGCGCCGATGCTCTGCACCCGGTTGTGCACGAAGAACACCTGCCCGCCGCGGCGCAGCTCACGCAGCACCGCCTCCCTGATCAGTTCGTCCGAGGACCGGGAGACGAAGGTCTTGATGGCGAGCCGGTCCACGGGTGCCGTGTCGATGATGGAGAGGTCGCGAATCCCCATGAGCGACTGGTACAGGGTGCGCGGGATCGGGGTCGCGGTGAGGGTGAGGATGTCGACCACGGCCCGGAACTGCTTGAGCCGCTCCTTGTGCACCACCCCGAAGCGCTGTTCCTCGTCCACGATCAGAAGCCCCAGGTCCTTGAAGACGACGTCTTTTTGCAGCAGGCGGTGGGTCCCGATGACGATGTCCACCTCCCCCTTCTTCACACCTTCGAGGATCAGTTTTTGCTGCTGCGGTGTCCTGAAGCGGGAGAGCATCTCCACCCGAACCGGGTAGTCCTTGAGTCTCGCCGCGAAACTCTCTGCATGCTGCTGGGCCAGTACCGTGGTCGGCACCAGTATCGCTACCTGCTTGCCGTCCAGGGCCGCCTTGAAAGCTGCCCGCATGGCTACCTCCGTCTTGCCGTAGCCTACGTCGCCGCACACCAGGCGGTCCATCGGGCGCGGGCTCTCCATGTCGGCGATCACCTGGTCGATCGCTGCCGCCTGGTCCGGAGTCTCCTCGAAGGCGAAGGACGCCTCGAACTCGCGGTACATGTCGTCGGGGGGGGAGAACTGGTGCCCCTTTTGTACCTCGCGCGCGGCGTGGATCTTCAGGAGGTCGGCCGCCATCTCCTGCACCTCGCTCCTCGCCTTGGCCTTGGCCTTTTCCCATCCGGCGGCTCCCAGGCGGTCGAGTTTCGGCTGGATCCCCTCGGCGCCCACGTAGCGCTGCACCAGGTTGATCCGGTCCACCGGCAGGTAGAGCTTGTCGCCTCCGGCGTATTCCAGGAGCAGGAAATCCCCTTCCAGTCCGGTAAGGCTCAGGTGTTCCAGGCCGCGGTACAGGGCGACACCGAAGTCGATGTGCACCATGTGGTCGCCCGGCTTAAGTTCCGCCAGCGAGGTGAGGAGTTGCTGCTTTCTCGCCTCGGAGAGGCCGCGTCTTTTCGACCTTTTCCCGAAGATCTCCTCCTCGGCGACCACCACCAGGCGCTCCGCTTCCAGGCGGAAGCCGCGCGAGATGTCGCCGATCAGGATCTCCACGCGCCCGGAGGGGCGCGCCGCCGCGCCGGCAAAACGTTCCTGCGAGATCTCAAGAGGGAGCCGGTAGTGGGTGAGGAGTTCATGGAGCCTTCTCGCCTGTCCCGCCTGGTGGCACGGGACCAGCACGCGGTTTCCCTCGGCGATCCAGTGCACGATCTTTTCGGCAAGGGGCGCCAGCACACGGTCCCCCTCCGTGGTGGCCTCCAGCTTCAGGTCGGCGTTGCCGGCGCACCTGAGCCGCACCGTCTCCCCCCCCTCCCCCATGATCTCCAGGCGGGGGAGTTCCAGGCGTCGCCCGGAAAGCAGGCGGTCCAGCTCTTCCGGGGAGAGGAAGAGGTCGGCCGGATCGCTGAAAACGGCATCGCGCAGTTCCGCGCGATGGAGCGCCGCGGCGAGCTCCTCTTGAAAGCGCTCCCCGGCTTCGGCGAGCGCCGCTGGATCGTGCAGGACACGGATCGCCTCGGGTCCGGCGTAATCGAGCACGGTCTCCAGGCCCGGGTGGAAAAGCGGCTGCAGGAAATCGATCCCGGGAGGGTAGATGGCATGCTGCAACTGCTCCAGAAGATCGCGGCGCCGGTCCGCCCCGATGCCGAGATCATCGCAGCGCCTCTTCAGCCTGGGGGTGAATTCCTTTAGCACCAGGTCGGAGAGTATCACCTCGCGGGAAGGGAGCAGCACCAGTTCGGGGAGCGGCTCCAGGGAGCGCTGGGTTGCCGGGTCGAAGAGCCGCATGGTCTCCACCAGGTCCCCGAAGAACTCGATGCGCACCGGTTTCCCAAGATCTGGAGGGAATATGTCCAGGATCCCGCCACGCACGGAGAAGCTGCCGCGATCCTCGACGATAGGCACGTGAGAGTAGCCAAGCTTCACCAGCTTCTCGATCAGGGTTTCCCGTTCCAGCTCCTCGCCCGCCACCAGGTACTGGCACACCTCCCCCAGGGTCTCGCGCGGGATGACGCGCTGCAGGGCGCAGGAGAGCGGCAGGATGACGGCGCGGGCGCCTCCGTCCATGAGGCGTACCAGGGCGTTCAGCCGTTCTCCGACGATGTCCGGGTGCGGAGAGGCCGCCTCGAAAGGGGTGACATCCCATCCCGGGAAGGGGAGGACCCCCTCGGGGTGCAGTGCGAAGAAGCGCAGTTCGCGGCATAGTTCGTCAGCGCTCTCCTGGTCCGCTGTCACCACCACGAGCGGCGGGCCCTTCTCGGTGATGAGACGGGACAGCAGGTAGGCGGGGGCCGATCCTTCCAGCCCCGCGACGCTCAGCCGGCACTCCTTGGCGGCGAACTTCGCGCTGATGCGCGTTATGTAATCGGGAGCGGGTATGGTCATGTGGGTGGGCTTGGGCCTTTCTGGGATCGGGGTTTGCACCGGCGGCACCGGTTGAGCATAGCAAAAACGGGGCCGATTATCCAGATGATACGTTATGGGTAAAGTTTTCCCTTGGGCATAAATAAAAATAAAGAAAAAACAGCGGATGCCGAATAGCTTTACTAGGTGAAGTAAATACACGAAGTGAAACGCTTAATACGGGTGATCTAATGAAAGGCGATGATGCCATACACTCCGACGTGATCGATTACTTCACAACGGAGTTTGGTGCACTTGATGAGCGGCTGAAGATGGGTCAGTTGGAAGACTACCGGGAGCGCGTGCTGGTGAGCCGGAAGATCGGCGAGGCGGTGCATCTGCTCTCCCCCTACGTCAGGAGCGACCCGCGGGCCAGGCAGTTGGTGAGAAGCGCCGAAGCGCTCAAGAAGGAGCTTCTTTCGGTGCGGGCCATGATCGTGAAGCAGCTTTTGCAGCAAAAGGACCAGCAGTCGTTGCTTCAGGCGATCATCAGGCGGAAAAAGCATCGAGGCCCGGGCGAACTGGCCGGTTGAAGGGCACCCTCCTGACGCCGGACGGCTCTGATGGCTGCCGGTCCGGCGCCCTATTTTTCCCCTATTGCAGAATTCGCTTTACAATTCCTGCGGCCTATATTATATATCTCCATCTTGTGGAGAGATGTCCGAGTGGTTGAAGGAGCACGCCTGGAAAGCGTGTGTACGTTAATAGCGTACCGAGGGTTCGAATCCCTCTCTCTCCGCCATAATTTTTTATTTCCTTGCGGATAGACCTGATAGCTGGGTCCCGCGCAACGGAAGGTTACTAACCCCGTCAGGTCCGGAAGGAAGCAGCGGCGGTAACCGCCACCGTGTGCCGCGGGGTAGCCCAGCTATCAGCTCTTTCCGTAATCCCCGAAGCGCCTTCCCGCCCCACCCGATCCTTAGAACAGACTGATGCCGAGAGGTATATTCCCCTTGTCCTATCTTGTACTTGCTAGAAAGTGGCGCCCCCAGACCTTTAGCGACCTGGTCGGCCAGGAGCATGTCAGCCAGACCCTGAAAAACGCCATCGATGGCGGCAGGGTGGCTCATGCCTTCCTGTTCACCGGCGCGCGCGGCGTCGGCAAGACGAGTTCCGCGCGCATCCTGGCCAAAGCTCTCAACTGCGAAAGCGGACTCTCCGTGGAGCCCTGTAACGTCTGCTCGGCCTGTCTGGAGATCACCGAAGGGAACTCGGTGGACGTTTTCGAGATCGACGGCGCCTCCAACACCGGGGTCGACGACATCCGGGAGCTGCGGGACAACATCAAGTATCTGCCGTCACGCTCGCGCTATAAGATATTCATCATCGACGAAGTCCACATGCTCACCATGAACGCCTTCAACGCCCTGTTGAAGACGCTGGAAGAGCCCCCCTCGCACGTCAAGTTCATCTTTGCCACCACCGAGCCCCACAAAGTCCCGATCACCATCCTGTCGCGCTGCCAGCGTTTCGACTTCAAAAGGATTGCGCTGCCGCGCATCGTGGCGAGGCTGCGCTTCATCGTGGACCAGGAAGGGGTTGAGGTGAGCGACGAGGCGCTTGCCGTGGTGGCCCGCAAGGGCGACGGCAGTATGCGCGACGCCCTCTCCACCATGGACCAGGTGCTCGCCTTTTGCGGCAACTCGGTCTCGGATGCCGAGGTCGCCTCGCTTCTGGGTGTGGTGGACCGTCGTCTGATCAGCGAGGCCTCCCGGTCGGTTCTGGCCAAGGATGTGCGCGCTCTGCTGCAGATCGTGGCCAAGGTCGACTCGTTTGGCTACAGCATGCGCCAGTTCTGCCAGGAGCTGATCGGCCAGTTCAGAGGTATTGCCATATTAAAGGCGGTCGGCGACGGAGGCGACCTGCTGGAACTCTCCGAGGCCGAGCTGGAAGAGCTCAGGGCGCAGGGCAAAGTTTGCGCGGCGCAGGATCTGCAGCGTCACTTGACCCTTCTTTTGAAGGCGGAGGCCGAGATGGCCCATGCCAGCTTTCCCCGGCTTATCCTCGAGATGGCGCTGATGAAGATGGCGACCCTGGCGCCGGCCATCCCGGTGCAGGAACTCCTGTCGAGGCTGGCTGCGCTTGAAGGTGGAGCTCAGGCGGCACCGCGCGCCCCTCAGCAGGCTGCGCCAGCCGCGCCCCGTCCCCAGGAAAGCCGCCCTCAAGAAGCGCGTCCTAATGAAATGCGTCCCCAGGAAACACGCCCGGCTCCGACCCCGGCCCGCGACACAGGCACCAGCCCGGCACCCGCTGCAGTTTCCCCGGTCCCGCCAGCCAGAGCCAGTGAGCCTGCTGCCGCAGTAGCGGCGCCGCTCCCTGCGGACGCAAGCGGGCTTTGGGCCAGCCTGGTGCGGTTCGTAAAAAGCAAGAAGCCGATGCTGGGCTCGGAGCTTGAGCAGGTCTATCCGGTCAAAGTTACGCCGGAGCTTCTGGAGATCGGCTGCCTTGCCAATTCCTTTCAGTTGAAGAGGCTGCAGGACCCGGAGCAGATTGCCGAGCTCAAGAACCTGGCCAAGGCCCATTTCGGGGTGGCGCCGGCCATAAAAATCGCCGTGCTAAGCGCGGTTCCCTCGGACGCCCCGCCCACCCTGTCGGAAAAAAAAAGCCTTGAAGATGCCGAGCGAAAGGCCCAGCTAAGGCGCGAGGCCGAGGCGCATCCTTTGGTGGTTGCGGCAGTAGATATGTTTGACGGAGAAATCGCCGAGGTTAAGGAATTGACCCCGGTGAAGAAAATTGAAAAGTAAAAGAGTAGCGGCGCGAAAGGCTGGAGGCGTGAAAGATCCCTTTCACGGTGTTACGCCGGTACGGATTTTTAAAATAAACCAGGTAAGCGGAGGATAAGATGTCTAAAGGACTGGCGCAGATAATGAAGCAGGCTCAGATGATGCAGCAGAAAATGGGTAAGCTGCAGGAAGAAGCGGCGGAGCGCACCGCCGAGGTTACCACCGGTGGCGGAGCGGTAACGGTGGTTGTCAACGGTAAGAACCAGGTGCTGTCGCTGGTGATAAAGAAGGAAGCGGTTGATCCGGAAGATGTCGAGATGTTGCAGGATCTGGTCCTTACAGCGGTTAATGAGGCACTGAAACAGGTGCACGCAGCTATGAGCGAAGAGATGAGCAAGATCACGGGCGGACTTAATATTCCTGGACTTTTCTAGGGGATAGCTCTCTTTGGCCGGCTGGAATAGGCTTGGGGCGCACGCCAATGGCGTGCGCCTTTTTAATTAATAACTCTTACGTCAAAAATTTTTTTGGCTAAAATAACCAATAGAAAAATGTTTTATCCACGGTGGGAATATGCTACATTTTTCAAACTCGCTGACCCGGCTGGTGGGCGAGTTAAAGAAATTACCGGGTGTCGGTGAAAAAAGCGCCTTACGGCTCGCCTTTCATCTGCTGAAATCCCCAGACAATATCGAGGCGCTTGCCGAGAGCCTTTTGCAGGTGAAGGAGCGGGTGCACTTTTGCTCGGTCTGTTTCGCCATCACCGAGGACGATCCCTGCTGGATCTGCTCGGGTGATCGCGACGCCGCCTCCATTTGCGTGGTGGAGGAGCCTCAGGATCTGTTGGCCATGGAGAGAAGCCGAGCCTTCAAAGGACGCTACCATGTGCTGCAGGGGGCGCTCTCCCCGCTAAACGGCGTGACGCCGAGCGATCTGAGAATCGCTGAGCTGATGCAGCGGCTGGAATCGGGCGAGGTGCGCGAGGTGCTGATCGCCACCAACTTCAGCGTTGAAGGGGAAGCGACCGCGCTCTACCTGACCAGGATGATTAAGCCTTTGTCGATCCGGGTGACCCGGCTGGCGCACGGTATCCCGACCGGAAGCGACCTGGAATATGTGGACGCCGCCACGGTGCAGCGGGCCGTTGAGGGACGTTCGGAGCTGTGAAGGACCTATATACAAATGTAAACGCCGTTTTGTAACAGTAAGGGCCGTGTCGAAGCAAGAGCTATAACCATTAACCTTGTGTCATATTTTAAAACTCACAGGAGGAATTCAATGTCCCGCAGAATGGTAACGATCGACGGTAACACCGCAGCAGCTCATGTGGCGCACGCCACCAACGAGGTGATCGCCATCTACCCGATCACCCCCTCCTCCGTCATGGGCGAGATCTCAGACGAGAAGAGCGCCAGGGGCGAGAAGAACATCTGGGGCACCGTACCGTCGGTTTCCGAGCTGCAGTCCGAGGGTGGCGCATCCGGTGCCGTCCATGGCGCGCTCCAGGCCGGCGCCTTGACCACGACCTTCACGGCGAGCCAGGGCCTTTTGCTGATGATCCCGAACATGTTCAAGATCGCCGGCGAGCTCACTTCCACGGTTTTCCACATCTCGGCCCGCGCCATCTCGGCCGCAGCGCTGAACATCTTCGGCGACCACTCCGACGTCATGGCTGCCCGCACCACCGGCTGGGCCATGCTCTGCTCCAACAACGTCCAGGAAGTCATGGACTTCGCGCTGATCGCCAGCGCGTCGACGCTCCGTTCGCGCGTCCCCTTCATGCATTACTTCGACGGTTTCAGGACCTCTCATGAAGTGCAGAAGATCGAGGAACTTACCTTCGACGATATGCGCGCCATGATCGACGACGACCTGGTGCAGGCGCACCGCGACCGTGCGCTTACCCCTGACCGTCCGGTCCTGCGCGGCACCGCGCAAAACCCGGACGTTTACTTCCAGGGGCGCGAGACCGTCAACAGCTACTACCCGGCGGCCCTCACCATCGTGCAGGAAGAGATGGACAAGTTTGCCGGCATCACCGGCCGCAAGTACTCGCTGGCCGAGTACGTCGGTGCACCGGATGCAGAGCGCGTCATCATCGTGATGGGGAGCGCCGTTGATACCGTCGAGGAGACTCTGGAGACCCTGCTGGCAGCAGGCGAGAAGGTCGGCCTGTTGAAGGTCCGCCTGTTCAGGCCGTTCCCGGTCGACGCTATTGCCGCAGCACTTCCGGCCAGCGTCAAGAAGATCGCCGTACTGGACCGCACCAAGGAGCCCGGCTCCCTGGGCGAGCCGCTTTATCTGGATGTCAGGACCGCGATCGGCGAGGCTCTGGAAGACGGCAAGTGCAACTTCCAGCACTACCCCGTCATCGTCGGCGGTCGCTTCGGCCTGGGCTCCAAGGAGTTCACCCCGGGCATGGCCAAGGCGGTCTACGACAACCTGAAGCAGGACAAGCCGAAAAACCACTTCGTGGTCGGCATCAAGGAAGACGTCACCAACTGCTCGCTGGAGTTCGATCCGCAGTTCGTAAACCCCTCCCCCGGCACCTACGCGGCGATGTTCTTCGGTCTGGGCTCTGACGGCACCGTCGGCGCCAACAAGAACTCCATCAAGATCATCGGCGAGCATTCCGACAACAACGTCCAGGCCTACTTCGTCTATGACTCCAAGAAGGCCGGCACCGTCACCACTTCGCACCTGCGCTTCGGCAAGGGGGTGATTCGCTCCCCGTACCTGATCGACCAGGCCGACTTCGTAGCCTGCCACAACTTCTCCTTCCTGGAGAAATACGACATGCTGAGCCGCGCCAAAGAGGGCGGGACCTTCCTGCTCTGCTCCCACCACGACAAAGACCAGGTCTGGGACAACATGCCGGTCGAGGTGCAGCGCCAGATACTCGCCAAGAAGCTCCGCTTCTACGTTATCAACGCTGTGGCTCTCGGCGAGGAGCTTGGCCTGGGCGCCAGGATCAACGTCATCATGCAGACGGCGTTCTTCAAGATCTCCAACATCATGCCGCTTGACACGGCGCTTGCCGCCATCAAGGACGCCATCAAGAAGTCCTACGGCAAAGCCGGCGAGAAAGTCGTCGATATGAACAACAAGGCGGTCGACGCGGCGCTTGAGAGCATCTTCGAGGTGCAGGTCCCGGCAACCGCCTCCAGCCTGCTGAAAAAACCGGCCGTGGTAGGAAGCCACGCACCGAAGTTCGTGCAGGAAGTCACCGCCCAGCTGATCGCAGGCTACGGCGACGACGTGCCGGTTTCCATGCTCCCCGCCGACGGCACCTTCCCGACCGCAACTTCGCAGTACGAGAAACGCAACATCGCGGTCGACATCCCGGTCTGGGACGAGGCGCTTTGCATCCAGTGCGGCATCTGTTCCTTCGTCTGCCCGCACGCCACCATCAGGATGAAGATCTACGGTGCCGACCAGCTTGCCGGCGCACCGGAGACCTTCAAGACGGCCGATGCCCGCGGCAACGAGTTCAAGGGGATGAAATGCACAGTGCAGGTGGCACCCGAAGACTGCACCGGCTGCGGCGCCTGCGTGGCCAACTGCCCGGCCAAGTCGAAGGAAGATCCCAAGCACAAAGCGATCAACATGAAGTTCCAGGCGCCGCTGCGCGCACCGGAAGCAGTCAACTACGACTTCTTCCTCTCCATCCCCGACACCGATCCCGCGCTGGTGAAGCTCGAGACGCTGAAGGGAAGCCAGCTGGTAACTCCGCTCTTCGAGTACTCCGGTGCCTGCGCCGGCTGCGGCGAGACCCCGTATCTGAAGCTCATGTCGCAGCTCTTCGGCGACCGCGCCCTGATCGCCAACGCGACCGGCTGCACCTCGATCTACGGCGGCAACCTGCCGACCACACCCTGGGCTAAGAACAAGGATGGACGCGGACCGGCCTGGTCCAACTCGCTCTTCGAGGACAACGCGGAATTCGGCTTCGGCATGAGGCTCGCCGTGGACAAGTTCAACGAGGCGGCGCTGGAGCTTCTCACCGAGCTGATCGGCTGCTCCTGCAGCTCGTGCGACTCCATCAAAGGGGTTATGCAGGAGATCAAGGACGCTGACCAGTCCAATCAGGCCGGCATCGAGCTGCAGCGCGCCCGCGTTGCCCAGCTCAAAGAGGCGCTGGCCGGCTGCGACGAGCCGACCGCCAAGAAGCTCCTCTCCGTGGCCGAGTACCTGGTCAAGAAGTCGGTCTGGATTGTCGGCGGCGACGGCTGGGCTTATGACATCGGTTACGGCGGCCTGGACCACGTCATCGCTTCCGGCAAGAATGTGAACCTCCTGGTGCTCGACACCGAGGTTTACTCCAACACCGGCGGCCAGGCCTCCAAGTCGACCCCGATGGGCGCAGTAGCCCAGTTCGCGGCAGGCGGCAAGCCGCAGGCCAAGAAGGACCTGGCAATGATCGCCATGGCCTACGGCAACGTCTACGTGGCCAAAGTGGCACTCTCCAACCCGGCCCAGGTAGTGAAGGCATTCATCGAGGCGGAAGCCTACGACGGACCGTCGCTGATCCTGGCATACAGCCACTGCATCGCGCACGGCATCGACATGACCAACGCCATCGAAGGGCAGAAGCGCGCAGTAGCCTGCGGCCACTGGCCGCTGGTGCGCTACAACCCGTCGCGTGCCGAGCAGGGGATGAACCCGCTCCAGCTCGACAGCAAGGAGCCGAGCATCAGCCTCGAGGAGTACGCTTACGGCGAGAACCGCTACCGCGTGCTGAAGAAGAACAACCCCGAGGCGGCCGCAGCACTGATGGCCCGCTCGACCGAGCTGACCGCACGTCGCTTCGATCTCTACAAGAGAATGTCCGAGATGGAATACGAGAAAAAATAGCTCTTGACACTAATAGAGGCACTGCAATAAAATTTAGTTGTGCCCGGGGATGGTCCCGGGCAGAACTAGATCAGAAATGGATCAGAAGAAGCAGTAACAGGAGAATGCGGTAATGGCAAAAGGTGTAGTTAAATGGTTCAATGACAGCAAGGGTTTTGGTTTCATCGAGCAGGACAACGGAGATGATGTATTTGTTCACTTCTCCGCGATCCAGGGCGACGGCTTCAAATCTCTGGCAGAAGGTGATGCAGTAACGTTTGACGTGCAGAATGGACCGAAAGGCCTTCAGGCAGCCAACGTGACAAGGGTTTAAAGCTTGCTTTAGACGACAGAAAAGCTTTAAACGACAGAAAAGCCCCGGAGCAATCCGGGGCTTTTTTATGGTCGGTGCCGGGTCGCGATAATTCCTCCTGATTAGCAACTAAACCCGCCTGTAGCTGTATTTTGTTTGAGAGAAAGTACCATCTCTATCGGCCTTTATCATCTCTCCTCCCCCCAGCGGGGGGAGGTTGGGAGGGGGGAAGACCGAGACGGTTTGCTGCAAGCTGGGGCGGTCCGATTAAGCCTTCCCCCTCCCTAACCCTCCCCCTCCGGGGGAGGGAACTTGTGGCAAAGCACCATTAACTTCCTCATAAATGCTCATCTGCAGCATAACACCTCCCCCCTTTTTCAAAGGGGGACTTTTCACAGCACTGAGGCGAGCTGCAGATCAGAACTAATCAGGTAATTCATTACGGTGGAGCAGCTATGTTCTGTAGGGGCGAATCATCGTTCGCCCGGCAATGCCGGATATAATGGTAAGCTGGCACAGTTATCGGCAAGACAGCGATCTATCTCGATCCCTCCCTCCCAATCTCCTGACAGTAAAAGCGCATCCCTCTGCCATCTCATCTCTTTATTGACCTTTCCGCCTCTCATTCATTGACAATAACTGTTGAGGTGTTTCAATGGTTCAGGTAATTTACCGCTACGGTAACCGCCCGCTTCGGCCGGCCCGTCTTAGAATTGCTCCAGGAGGTGCTCATGTTTCGCCTGCTCGTCCTCTTCGCACTGGCACTGCTGTGGTGTAACACGGCAATCGCTGCCAAAAGCGAGACGCGCAAACCGGTTGTGGTCGCATCCACCACCCAGATCGCAGATTTCGCCCGCCAGGTGGCAGGCGACCGACTTGTCGTCAGGAGCATCCTGGCGCCGGGGGCTGACCCGCACACCTACCAGCCGACGCCTGACGACGTTCAGATCGTGCTGGGCGCCGACCTCTGCCTGGAAAACGGCCTGCACCTGGAGGGGAAGAACTGGATGGCGGCCCTGGCCCGCGATGCCGGCAAGCAGTTGGTCACAGTGACCCGGGGGCTCGCGCCGCTCACACTCGGCAGCTCCGGCCAGCAGGTTCCCGATCCGCATGCCTGGTTTTCCCTGACCAACGCGGCACTCTACGTGAACAACGTTATTCAGGCGCTGGAACGGCTGGACCCCCCCCACTCCGCCGAGTACCGCAGCAGGGGCAAACTCTACCTGCAGCAGTTGCGGGTTCTGGACGCCTGGATACGGGAGCAGGTGAACCGGATCCCGCCTCAGCGGCGCATCCTGGTAACCACCCACGACGCCTTCAACTATTTCTGCCGCGAATTCCGCTTCAATCCGGAAAACGATTACCTGAGCGTCGCACCGGTCGGCTGGTCCACCGGAAGCGAGGTGGGTGCGGGGATGACGCCGGAGCGGCACCGCCAGGTGGTCGAGTCGATACGAAAGGCGCGGGCCCAGGCCATCTTCGTGGAGACCACCATCAACCCCAAGCAGATCCGCGAGATAGCCCGGGAGACCGGTGTCAAGATCGGCGGGGAGCTTTATTCCGACTCCATGGGTACCGCGGGCTCCGCCGGCGAGACCTACATCGGCATGATGCGCGAGAACGTGCTGTTAATCGTCCAGGCCCTGCAGCCCGGACCAAAAGGACACTAGTATGAGATTTGCCCTGGTAGCCGTTATCTGGCTGATACTGGTCGGCGGCATGGCCCTTTATACCTATGAGCGTGAACGGCGTCAGCCTCCCCCGCTCGCTGAGCCGGTCACCAAGGAAGCCTCCATGGAGGCGTACAGCCTGGAAATCACGCCGACCTTTGCCACGGCCGCCGATCCCTTCGCCCTGCAGGGGGATCCGGACGCAGCGGCGACCCTGCTGGTTCGGGTGGGAGCGCGCGAGCTCTATCGCAGCGACAAGCCGCTTGCCGCAGGAGAGACGGTGTCGGTGCGCCCCGTGCCGGGGCTCGTCATCGGTCTTAACGAGATCTATCTGCGAGCGGTTCCTCCGCGTGGGGCAGCTATGGATCATGCGCTGCGCGTACGCCTGTTGCAGGGAGGGCGTGTGGTGCTGGATGAAACTTTGTGGGGAGAAAAGGGGCGCAACGTTTCGGGTTCGGTCCCCTTTACCCTGACCGAAGCCGGGGAGGCCGCCCATGGACATTAAAAAAGTGCCGGCCATCGAGGTGCGTCACCTGACGGTCAGCTACGGAGCGAGACCGGCGCTGCTGGATGTCTCGGTGACCATCGAGCAGGATCAGCTGGTCGGGGTGATCGGCCCCAACGGTTCCGGCAAGTCGACCTTCATCAAGGCGATCCTCGGCTTCGAGAAACCGGACGTGGGGCAGATCCTGATCGGCGGCGAAGACGTGCAGAATGCCAAGGGGAAGGTGGCCTACGTGCCGCAGCGTGGTGCGGTGGACTGGGATTTCCCCATTACCGTGAAAGAGGTGGCGCTCATGGGGCGCTATCAGCGCATCCCCTGGTATCGCAACGCCTCCGCTGCGGATCGCGAAGCGGCGATGGAAGCGCTCAGCATGGTGCGCATGACCGACTTCGCCGACCGGCAGATCGGCCAGCTCTCCGGCGGCCAGCAGCAGCGCGTCTTCCTGGCGCGTGCGCTGGCTCAAGGCTCCGACATCCTGCTTTTGGACGAGCCGTTTGCCGGCGTCGATGCGGCAACCGAGCGGGCCATTCTCGATGTGCTGGAGCGGGCCAAATCGGCGGGGAAGACACTGGTGGTGGTGCATCACGACCTGACCACGGCTGCGGAATATTTCGACAACCTGATCCTGCTCAAGCAGCGGCTCTACGCTTATGGCCCCCCCAGCGCCGTGCTGCATGAGGAGCTTTTGAGCCAGGTTTACGAAGGCCGCCTCAGGGTCTTTGCCAACCTGATGGCCAAGGAAGGTGCCCGATGATGAATGGTTTAATACAGGCGTTTTGGGCGCCGCTCACCGAGACCTATTTTCAGAAGGCGCTGATCGGCGGCTGCGCGGTGGCGCTGGTTTCCGGCGTGGTCGGCTGCCTGGTCGTGCTAAGGCGCATGGCCTTTCTGGGCGATGCCCTGTCCCACGCCATGATCGCAGGGGTGGCAGGCGGCTACCTGGTCATGAAGCTTCTCTTCGGCATCGAGGCGCATGCCCCGAGCATGCTCCTCGGCTCGCTGATCGCGGCGGTGCTTACCGTAGCGCTCATCGGCCTGGTATCCCGGGTCTCGCGGGTCAAGGAAGACACCGCCATCGGCATCATGTACACCGGCGTTTTCGCCCTGGGCGTCGTGGTGGTCTCCATCTTCCGGCAGTACATCCATATCGACCTGATGCATTTCATCATGGGGGATATCCTGGGGGTAGCCGACGCCGACCTCTGGGTGAGCGTCCTGGTCAGCGCCCTCGTGCTGAGCGTCCTGGTGCTGTTCTTCCGCCATTTCCAGTTGGCGAGCTTCGATCCGGTCATGGCCGCTTCCACCGGGCTGCCGGTGCTGCTGCTCGACTACGCGCTGACCAGCTGCGTTTCGCTGGTCGTGGTGAGCGCGGTGAGCATGGTTGGGGTGATTCTGGTGGTCGGCCTGCTGATCACACCGGCTGCGACCGCATATCTCTTGAGCGACCGCCTGGACCGCATGATGGCCCTGGCCGCCCTGTTCGGGGTCACCAGCGTGATCGGAGGCCTTTACCTCTGCGTCTGGCTCGATTCCGCCGGCGGCGGGGCCGTGATGCTCTTTTGCACCCTGCAGTTCCTGGTGGTGCTGGTCCTGGCGCCGCGCTACGGCATCCTGGCCCGCTGGTTGCGCCTGCGCCGGCTGGTGCCCCAGCAGGTTATCGAGGACGTGCTGATCACCGTGCTGCGTCAGAAGAAGGACACCCCGCTGCAAGTGCTGCAGCAATTCGTGCAGGCGCCCCAGCATGCCATGCTTCCCAAGGCGTTGCGGCAGATGGAGCAGGAAGGGCTGATCGGCACAGCTCCAGACGGCTACCGGCTTACCGAGGCCGGGGAAAAGGAAGCCGGCCAGGTGCTGCGTGCCCATCGTCTCTGGGAGAGCTATCTGGCATCCATCGGCACCCCGCCCGAGGCGGTGCATCAGACCGCTCACCGTCTGGAGCATATCCGTGCCAACGGCACCGTGGACTATCTGGATGAAAAGCTCGGGAAACCACAGGTGGACCCCCACGGGCAAAAGATCCCGCCCCGCCAGAGGAACAACCACTTCAACGAACCGTAGGTGCAAATCTTCCACCCTTTAATCAAACCTCCAGCCTTTTGCCTCTCCCCCCTTTGACAAAGGGGGGCGGGGGCAGCATTGTCCATTTAGGTCTTTGCAGTGCCGGTTGCCGCAGCGCAAAAGCCCCTCACCCGGCCTTCGGAACCGACGTTTGCCTTTACGCCTCAACAAACGAAGCCCCCCTTGTATTAAAGGGGGGCTTCGTTTGTTCTGCACTGCTCTCTATTCGATAACGCTGCCGCTTCTCAACGTCCTAGCGCTTGATTCTCTGCCTATTGCTTGACGTCCATTCCCCGTATCCGGTTCAACCTGTTCTGATACACGTAATCCCCGCCCTGATAATAAGCCAGCATGTCGCCTAGCATCTGCTGATCCAGAGGCGCTCCTTGAACCTCGCCGGAGGCACGGTCGATCTTGTACTGGGCGGCGTATTTCTGCGGCCCGAGCACCAGCAACCGGTCGTTGGTCAGGTATCCCAGCTTCTGATAGGTCGAGATGAAGGCCCGCGGCTGATGCCCGGAATCCTTCAGCGCGTCGTGACCGAGAAAGTCGGTGTCGTAACTCATGTTCATCAGCCCCAAAATGGTGGGGGCAACGTCGATCTGGCTCATCAGGCCGCCAACGCGGGCCGGCTTGATATGGCCGGGAGAGTAGACCAGCAAGGGGATCTCGTACTTCTTGGCGGGAAGGTCCATTTTCCCGGCACTGCTGCCACAATGGTCCGCAACGATGACGAAGATGGTGTCCTTGAACCACGGCTGCTTGCTTGCCTCGGCGATCAACTGGCCTATGGCGTAGTCCGCATATTTGACCCCGCCACTGCGGCCGGTCTTGGACGGTATGTCGATCTTCCCTTCCGGATAGGTATAGGGACGGTGGTTCGAGGTGGTCATCACCATCGAGAAGAAAGGTTTCCCGGCGGCATAAGAGCGGCTTCCCTCTCTTATGGTGCGGCGGAACAGGTCCTCGTCGCATACACCCCACGTGTTGGCAAAGGTAATCTCCTCCTCGGCAAAGGCGGCGCGGTCAACTATGGAATAACCGTTGCCGGAGAAGAACGCGTTCATATTGTCGAAATAACCGTATCCGGCATAGATGTATTTGGAGTCATACCCCTTGGCGTTCAGGATCTCGCCCCAGGAGCGGAATCCGCCGTTGTTGGGACGTTTCACTATCGATGTCCCGGGAAGCGGCGGAATCGAGAGGGTCAGTGCCTCCAGCCCGCGAACCGTACGGGTGCCGGTGGCGTACAGGTTGGTAAAAAGCAGCGATTGACCGGCGAGCCGGTCCAGATTGGGGCTCAGGTTATCCTTGTTGCCGAAACTCCCGAGGTATTCTGCGCTCAGGCTCTCCTCGACCACCACGATCAGGTTCAGCTTCTTTTCCGGTCCCTGGTTGCGGATGTGCCGGGTAAAGCGCTGCGACCTGGTATCGAGGTAACTGTTGTTCTTTTCGGCGACCAGGATCTTGAGCCGGCTAAGCACCTGCTCGGTGGGCGCGGTACGATAGAACCGGGTGAAGCTGAGTTCGTTGTTAATGAATGCCGCAAACAGATTGTAGACGCCGTTGCCAGCCAGTTCATTGGCGAAATTATTGTCCGATATGTCGGACTGGGAGACCTGCACCGAGCTGTAGGCGATTACAGCAGGGAGCAGCAACAAGGCTCCGGAGCGGCGAAATCTGCCGTGAAAGGTGTTCTTGCCGGCTGTATCGAGTGGTTTGCGCAGCATCCAGGCGATGCCTAAAGCTGCAGCAGCGATCGCTGAGAAGATGGGGATCAAGGGATATGATTCACGGATGTTGCCGATCACTTCATGCGTGTAGACCAGGTAGTCGACGGCGATGAAGTTGAAGCGGGTGCTGAATTCGTCGAAGAAGATGTATTCGGCACAGCCGTCGAAGATCAGCACCGCTACGAACAGGGTGAAAAAGAGCCGAACCAGCCAGGGGTGCCAGCGGTGGGTGGCAACGCGGCGCGGGACCAGGATCAGGTAGAGCGCGAGCGGCAGCAGGGCGTAGCCTAGCGTGGCCAGGTCGAAAAAGAGACCCGTTGCGGTGGCTTTGAGGACCATGAAAAGGGTGAGCCCCGCCCCGCTTGGTACCTTCAGGCAGAGCATGGCCCGGATGGCGGCGGAAACAGCGAGAAAAGTGCAAGAGACCAGGGCGATAAGGCCGGGGCGACGTAACGGCATCAGGTAATCTCCGAATTGAATGTTGGAATTGTGACGCTAGCCAATATACGGGAAGCTGAGTTGCCGGAGCATGGCAGGGAGATGACATTTCGGTCATCTTGGGGCGGAGAGGAAGGCTGAAGGGGGACGTAGGGGCGAACCTTGTGTTCGCCCGGGTTCAGCGAAATCCCTTATGGAAATAGGGCAACAAATTCTGGGCGAACACAAGGTTCGCCCCTACCTCAGCGAGAAACCATGTTGTCGACGAGAAAGGATCCTGAGCATGAATGAACCCTAGCCGGCGGTAACCTGGAGTTCTGGAGGTGGAAATCTGAGGATCACCACGGTTCCCTGTCCCGGATCGCTTGAGATGGTGACGCTCCCGCCGTGCAAGAGCATGATGGAGCGGACGATGGCGAGACCAAGACCGCTTCCCTGGTTATGGCGCAGGCGGGCCTGCGGGGTGCGGTAAAACCTGTCGAAGATGAGCGGCAGATCCGAGGCGGGGATCCCTATGCCGTCATCCTTGATACTTATCTCCAGCCAGCCACCCTGTGCCGCTGCGATACTCATCCGGATATGGCCGCCGTTTGTGGTGTAGTAGAGCGCGTTCGAGATGATGTTGCCGACTGCGCGTTGGAACAGATGCGGCTCGGCACTGACGCTGCCGGTTCCTTGGATGGTAATGGTAATCTGCTGCTCGTCTGCCAGGTTCCGGTAATATTCGGCCAGCGTTTCGATCTCCGCCCGTACCTCGATCCGGTCCGGCAGCAGCCCCTGGTCCGGGCGGGCCAGAAACAGGATGTCCCCAACCATGCGGGAGAGTCGCTCGTACTCCTCGATGCTCGACTCGATGATGTGGCGGTATTCTTCCTCGGTGCGGGCCCGCGACAGGGCGACCTCCGCCTCGCCGCGCAGGTTGTTGATCGGCGTGCGCAGTTCGTGGGCCAGATTGGCGGAAAACTCGGTGAGGCGGGCAAAGGATTCCTCCAGACGCGCCAGCATGGCATCGATGGCGATGGTCAACTCGTCCAGTTCCCTGGGCCAGACGCCGGTTCTGATCCGCTGATGCAGGTCCGTTTCGGAAATCTGTGCCACCTTGTCGGCCATATTCTGCAGCGGCTGCAGCCCCTTGCGTGCTATTAGATAGCCCAGAGCTCCCGCCAGCAAAAGCCCGACCAGCACCGACATGCCCATCTTGAACAGGTATTTCGTTATCAGGCCATTTTCGTCGGTCACGTCAAGCGCCATCTGGATCAGTCGGAAGTGGGGATCGCCGAACCCCTCGGCCCAGGCGGAATTCAGGAGGTAGTGCCGGCTGTCTGGTACCTGGTGCTTGATGCCGTGCCCGACTATATCCCTGGAAGGTAGAGGCGGCGGGAACAGCTCCAGCGGGATCTGAGACATGCCGGGCGACTCCAAAATCGTGCGCCCGGCGGAGTCCTGCACTCGTATCAGGTAGCGGAGGTGCTCGCCGTGGGCGTTCTGCGGCATCTGGTCCTTGAGTACCGACGCGGTATCGGGGTGCCGGGGGATGACGGAGCGCAGGGTGGTAAGCCGCTCCGCCAGGAAGTCGCTGTCCTCGTGCTCGAGATCTTTCGAGAGCGCCTGGAACTGGAACCAGTTGGTGCAGAAGAGAATAAGCAGGGTGCTTACCAGGTAGAACCCAACCAGGCGGGTAGTTATGGCGCTTGAGGAGGTCGCTTTAGTCGGTTTCATCGAGCACATAGCCGACCCCTCGAATGGTGTGAATCAATTTGAGCGTAAAAGGGTCGTCGACCTTTTTCCTGAGCCTGCGTATAGCCACGTCGACCACATTGGTGTCGCTGTCGAAGTTGATGCCCCAGACCTGTTCCGAGATCGTGGTGCGGGTCAGCACCTCCCCGCGGCGGCGCAGCATAAGGGCCAGCAATTGGAATTCCTTGGCCGTCAGATCGAGAGATGTGCCGCTGCGTCTCGCCTTGTGACGTATCAGATCCAGTTCCAGGTCGGCCAGTTTCATCAATTCAGGCTGTTGCAGCGGGTGCCTGCGCAGAATGATCCGGATGCGGGCCAGCAGCTCCGAGAAGGCAAAAGGTTTGACCAGATAGTCGTCGGCCCCAAGTTCCAGACCGTGCACCCGGTCATGCACCGCATCCCGTGCCGAGAGGAAAATCACCGGTACCTCGTTGCCGGCCGCGCGCAACTCCGTGATGATGGACCAGCCGCCACGCCGTGGCAGCATCACGTCCAGGACGATCAGGTCGTAGGCCTCAGTGCTGGCCAGGTGCAGGCCATCCTCGCCGTCGCTGGCGATATCGACGCTGAAACCATTTTCCGTCAGCCCTTTTTCCATGTATCGGGCAGCTTTTAGCTCGTCTTCGACAACCAGGATACGCATAATCTCAGCCTTTGCCTCTCATGTGAATAACTCCAGCCACTATATACACACATCTGGCTGCAGCTCAAGCCAAAATGCCGGGGGGGCGCACGCGATGACCTGCGATGCAATTGGATGCGGATGTGGACGATGCTGACGATGCTGATGCGGACAATGAGAGGAGCCTCTTCCATCTAACGTAGGGGCGAACCTTGTGTTCGCCCGGGTCTAGCTAGATTCCGATGGAAATGGCGAGCAACAAATCGGGGCGAACACAAGGTTCGCCCCTACAGATAAGGGGCGCCGGCTATTCGCTCCTTTATTGGAGGGTGTGAGGGTGAGGCTCATGCCAGCTTGTCACCCTCTCCCCATCCCTCTCCCATCAGCCTTCGCCAAGGCTACGTCTGACAAGTAAAGGGAGAGGGGGCTTTTGCAGCGTACGAAGGACCCTGAACAGCAGACAAAAAAAGAAGGGCGGGAGAAAATCCCCGCCCTTCTTTTTGCAAAACCGACTTCTCAGCCCTACTTTTTCGCTTCTTACTTCTTAACTTCGTCCTTCCTCGCAACAGCCATAGCGTCATTGAGAATCTTGACCCCCGCCTTAGAGGCGGCGATGGAGCGGGTCAGACTTTCGCGAGCCAGCTCGGGGTTATGGAAGCCGTCGGAGTTCTCTGCGGTCCAGTATTCCCAAAGCACATGCGCTTCTTCATGCTTCTCGCGTGCCTGGAGTAGAACGCTCTCGACTACGCCCAGGCGCTGCGCCGCAGCGTAGGTGTCGATCAGCTCGCCGAGCCAGAATTCCGACTTGCGCATCTTCCCTTTGGTGTAGTTGATGATCGACTCGATCTCGTAGAGTTTCTTCTCGGCCGTGCTCTTCGCGTGGCACCCCACGCAGGCAGCCTGGACGTGCTGCTTCGGCTTGATCACGCCGTGCGTCGAGAAGGTCTTGCCGTCCTTCCCCTTCATTTTGGGCATATGGCACTGGTGACACTGCACGCCGGCCCTGTCGTGTACGCTCCCTGCGTAGGTTTCCGCTTCCGGGTGCTGGAATTTGATCAAACGGGCACCGGTAACGGCGTGCTTGAAGTCGAAGAAGTCCAGCGTCTTGTAATGCGACAGCAGTTGCAGCGAGTTTTTCAGCGGGAAGTGATTGGTGCGCAGGTCGTCGTACTTGACCGGCTTGCCATCGCTTTGCTGGGTACCGGCGTTGCAGTTGTATTCCACATGGCACTGGGCGCACATGAGGCGCGAGTCGGTCTTCTCCATGACGCCGATCTTGCGGAAGCCGCGGAAATCGATGACCTTCAGGTCGGTCTTGCCGTCCTTAGCGAAGATGTTGCCGGCACGGTCCTTCTCGATGGCCTGGATCAGCGCGTCGCGCACCACACGCGGCTGGGTGCCGTGCGGGTCGTGACAGTGGATACAGCCCATCGGGTTGTTGGTGTCTTTTGCCACGTCGTTCACGTCCGAGGTGCGATCCCACTTGCCGCCTTTTTCACCCATGTACTTCCATTTCAGCAGGTGGTCAGAGGTCTTGCACTGAATACAGGTCGGGTTGCCGGCCATAGCGGTCTCGGGCAGTTTGTACCCTTTCCCCTTGTCTTCCAGCACATCCCAAACCTTGCCCATCTTGTCAACGTTCTGCCAGCCGCCCTTGATCTGGTAGCGGCCGCCCTGGAACCGGTCTACGGCGAACTGGTCGGTCACCATGAAGGCGTGTCCGCGCGGTTCGTCATGCTCGAAAGTGAAACCGTGCCCCTGCAGCAGTTTGTCCTGCATCGGAGAGCGGCCGCCGGGGACCCCTTTCTCCTTGCGGGCGCCGCCTTCGCGGTTCAGGGTGTAGAAGCTTTCCATCTGGTTCTTGTGGCACGAGCCGCAGAGGGCCTGATCGATAATGGTGATCGGCTTGTTCTGCTCCGGGTCCTCCATGTGGGTGTCCAGCTTGTCATGACAGACCTTACAGGAAAGCTTCGCATGCTTGGAACCTTCCTTGAGCGCCTTCACCTCGTCGTGACACTCGTAACATTTTGCGCGCCCGTCGTTGGCTACTTTGGCGGCCGGTTTTGCCTTGGCGGCAGTCGTCAGGGCGGGGAGCGACAAAACGACGAATGCCCCCGTGATGGCCGCAGCAAGGGCCAGGTTCTTTTTCAGCATGTGATTCTCCTTTCAGTGATGTAATGCCGGTGCTATGGGTGGTAGATCTGCTTGACTACTGGATGGTATCTGAATGGTGGTACGATTCTCAATCTGACTGCTATGAGTGTTGCCGGATAGATCTAATTGGATAGGGAGCTACGAGTATACTGTCTGCCGGCGATTGCCACAGACTGACGCTGTCTTATATTTTGATAATATGATTTAGCTAACGCGGCATAAAGACCCGCTAATTGCCGAACAATGTCTATCACAGAAAACTATTTCAGTTATTTGATCAAAGTCAAAATGTAGCGAATAATTGATAGATTAAACTGTGCCTAAGAGACGCAAACGAGCAGAGACACAAGGAGAGCCTATTTCTTGCTGCCGGGTAGTTTGCGGTGCCTAAACAATAGGCTCTCAAGTTGTTGTTGTGCGTTTCGTCATGTCACCGGTATAATCACCCTCGGCTCGCCAGTTGGCACGTATGGTTGCAGGTGCTCGAAATCACACAGAGTTGCCTCGATGAGGAAGCCCGGCACGGCCGTTGCTAAACTAAGCAATATTTTGTAGGGGCACCCCTTGCGGGTGTCCGCCCCCCGACGATATTCGCGATGGGTATCGTTACAGGAGATCAACCCGTGCCTATATTCTCTAAAGCCGTCACTCTCGCCCTTTGCGCCATCCTTTTCGTCACGTCTCAGGCCTATGCCGGCGAGATAGCCATCACTGCGGCGGCCAGCCTCAGGGAGGTGATGAACGAACTGACGGCGCAGTACCGGGCTAAAACACCCGGCGTCGCCTTCCGCAAGAACTACGGCGGCTCCGGAACTCTGGCAAAACAGATCGAAAACGGCGCTCCGGCCGACTTGTTCATCTCTGCCAGTACTGAATGGATGGATTATCTGCAGCAGCGCAAACTGGTGGATCCGGCCACGGTGGGAGCTTTCGCCGGCAATGTCCTGGTCTTCGCCGGCACGACCGGTGCGAAAGTGGCCCGGATGCAGGATCTGCCGACGCTGTCACGGATCGCCATCGGCAGCCCGAAAAGCGTGCCTGCCGGAGAGTATGCGCTCGAAGCGATCAATAAGAGCGGGATTGGGAAACAGCTTGGAAAGAAGCTGGTCATGGCTAGGGACGTGCGGGAGGCACTCATGTACGCGGAACGGGGGGAGGTGGATGGTGCCCTGGTTTACCGGACCGACGCGCTAATGGCCAGGCAGGCGCGCATCCTCTTCATGGTTCCCCGGGCGCTTCATGCGCCCATCAGCTACCCGATTGCCCTTACCACGAGCGGAGCTAAGAAGGGTGAGGTTCGGGCCTTCCTCCTCTTTCTTAAATCTCAGCAAGCCAAGAGTGTTCTGACAAAGTACGGTTTCTCAGTCAACTAAACGGCTATATTCTCCCCCGTGCAGATCAAAGCAGTCTCAGTCCTGTTCCGGCCACTCATAACAAAGTTAAGTATCCTATATAAATCAAGGCTATTCACCCATCCCCACTAGTTCCTCTCCCCCCTTGCTCACCGACCAAGTCACAGAGAAATCATTCCCTCCATCTAGCGGCCCTTGACAGGTAGTGTTAGCTCACTATAATCAGGAAGTGTTAATTTTATGCCTTGCCCGACACCCACTTGATGGCAGTGATTGTTATTATCTAGTGAGTTATGACGTATCTTAATTGTGCCTGCTGTCAAAGCGGTGACCTGTGATCCCTCGCGCGAGCCTGAATGAGATTCACGTGTCTTCCTGAGTCAGTCAAACCAGAGCACTGAGAGCGACCATGATTTCACATGCCTTGACGATTGTGATGAATGAGTTGGATAAGCACCTCACTGACAGTTATGGAGCTGATCCATCTCAAGTCGGATTGGGGAATGTGTCTGAAGGGCTTGTCACCGTTCCGGGCAATGGCAGCCTGCTCAGGAACAAGCTGTACCTCTCCCTGGTGAATATAAAGGAAGAAAAGACTCTCAAAAACCTGCCCGATCGTATCCGCAACGACAGCAACCTCAAGGTAACCTACGAGAACCCTCCTATATTCCTGAATTTCCTCATCCTGTTGACAACCACCCACACAGATTACGTCAACGCACTAACTATCTTATCCAGAGCAATTCGCTTCTTTCAGTTTAAGAACGTGTTTACTCAGGACAATGTGGATCCGGCTTCCATTACCACGTCAAGCGTCCCTCTCAACGCGCTGGATCAGTTGGAAACCTTCAAGCTTATCTTTGATCTGTACTCGCCCACTATGGAAGAGGTCAATCACCTGTGGGGAACCCTGGGAGGAAAGCAATACCCCTTCGTTCTCTACACACTGAGAATGCTCGACCTGAAATTCAGGGCGGTCCAGAAGGAAAGCGGGCTGATAACCGAGATAGTGGAGAATTTCTACCAGATCAATGCCGAGACCGCCTGAGATGGCAGAAACTATCGGCAACGGTTACCGGCGCTTATTTCAAATACGCCTGCTGCACCATTACTGGTTGGATGAGGCGGCAACAGTATTTGATCTGATACCGTCGCAGGCAAAGAGAGAGGAACGGCTGCTGTCATACGATATGCGTCCCTTTCTTGCCCTCACACCAACTACTGCTACAGAAAAACTGCTCCAGGGTCTTGGCTGTGTTTATAAAAGCATTGCGTCAGGTTGCATGGTGGCGGCGCCGGAAACTACCGTCATTCCCGATGACGCGATTCTGGAATTCATAGTGACCGTGCAGCACCCGGCTTTTCACAACTACACTGCGCTGACTCTACGGCCGCAGAAAATATACGAGATCTTTTATCAGCCGGAGGAAAAGACCTACCGTTACAAGGAAAACGTGCCTCTTCTGTCCAACCTGACCGGTGCTTCAAGGGGAACAGGAGCCGGCAAGTCTCTCTTTCTCTCTACCGAGATCCCCGCGCTTGCTGCCGACGATAAGGTTGAAGCGCTGGTCATATCCGGAACTACCCTGTTGCAGTTGACCGGTGACCAGCCCGGCGCCGGTACTCATCAATTAGCTCCCCAGGCGGCGAATCTGCCCGTGTTTGTGAACCAGGCGGATCTGCCGGCAATCGTGCCTCCCGCTGGACTGGTTGGAGCCCCCGCACGCGGGATACTGTTGACCGGCCAGATCCCGGACCCGGTATTTGCTTTGATCCGCTTAGCGCCAGTACGCCCCACTGACACAGATTTCAGCTTTATTGATGCTACCGGACACGCGAAAGTCTCTAGCCCGGTATTTGATATACGTTTCAAAAGCCGGTCGACGATCTGGCAGTACTTCGATAAGAGCAGCGGCGCCTTGATCTCCGCCGAAACCGATCCGCTGCCGTTGACCTATTACGGTAACGCAGGGAGCAAGCAGAAGCCGTCGGAAGGAGTGGTCAAGGCGGTAAAAAGCGGTGACAGAATCACGCAGCTCGTCTCTGAAATCTTCATCTGACGCAAATAGCCGCGCCGAGATTGAGAGCCTGGGGCGGTCAAGCACCATCGGAGCGATATCCCAACAAAAGTGCAGTTGCAGGCTGCTACCAAACTAGCCTCCCCCTTTGACAAAGGTGAGAGGCATTATGCTGCAGATCAGCGCTCCTGAGTTTAATGGTAGTTTGCCACTAGTCCCCTCCCCCGGAGGGGGAGGGTTAGGGAGGGGGAAAGCTTGATAAGGCCGCCCCTAGCTTCCAGCAAAACCGACTCGGTCTTCCCCCCTCCCAACCTCCCCCCGCTGGGGGGAGGAGAGCTTAGGTAGGTTGAAGAGAGGTGGTCTTACTCTGGGATAAAACTCCGCTGCAGGCGGGGTTGGTTGCTAATCAGGTTCGCAAATACTAAAGGAGGTAAGAAGCCATGCCAACCGTGTACAGGACGCCTGGGGTCTACATAGAGGAGATTCCCAAGTTCCCTCCTTCTATTGCACCGGTAGAGACAGCGATACCCGCGTTTATCGGGTACACCGAGAAAGCTGAAGATAACGTTGCGGATGACCTGCTTTTGAAGCCAAAGCGGATTTCCTCAATGGTGGAGTACGAAAAGTACTTCGGGGGACCGCAGTTGGAAGAAAAGATAACGGTCACCATAGATCAGACCGAGGAGGATGGCGTTACCACTGTACTGAAGACCGTCGCCATTCTCGCAGAAGCGGATCGATCCAGGCATCTCATGTTTTACGCGCTGCAAATGTTTTTTGCTACGGGCGGAGGGCCTTGCTTCATCGTCTCCGTCGGTCCTTACAAGACCCTTGGTACCGCACTGGTTTTGACAGAAATAGATGCAGGGCTGAAAGCACTGGTCAAGAAGGACGAGCCGACGCTGATTGTTTTCCCTGAGGCGCAATTTCTCGGAATAGCCGACTTTCTGGCTCTCCATGACGCAGCGCTCCAGCAATGCGCCGACTTGAAAGACCGTTTTGTAATCATGGATGTGCATGGTGACACTGATTCCTTGTCCGATCCCGAGACCTCCCTGCTTGATGCAGTCGATGCCTTCCGGTCAAGCGGCATCGGGGCTAACAATCTCAAGTACGGTGCAGCCTATGCCCCGAACATCGAGACAGTGCTCGACTTTGCTTTTGATGAGACAGCAGTCGATGTGACTATCACCACCAATGGCACTGCCGCCGCCGCTGTCAAACTCGATACTCTTAAAGCCGGCGATAATCAGGCCTATGAGCAGGCCAATGCGGCGATCCGGGATATGTCCTGCAAAATGCCTCCTTCATCTGCAATGGCAGGCATCTATGCGGCGGTAGACAACAGTCGCGGAGTCTGGAAAGCCCCTGCCAATGTCAGTGTCAACTCGGTCATCAGGCCCACCATCGAGTTCTCCAACATCGAACAGGATCAGATGAATGTTGATGCAGTAGCCGGCAAGTCCGTCAATGCCATCCGATCCTTCGTGGGAAAAGGGACTCTGGTCTGGGGCGCACGGACCCTGGCGGGCAACGACAATGAGTGGCGCTATATAAACGTGCGCCGGCTCTTCAACTTCGTGGAAGAGTCGTGCAAGAAGGCCACGGAGCAATTCGTCTTCGAGCCGAACGACGCCAACACCTGGGTGCGCGTGCAGGCGATGATCGAGAATTTCCTTACCGTCCTCTGGCGTCAGGGCGCTCTGCAGGGTGTGAAACCCGAGCACGCCTTTTATGTGGCAGTGGGACTCGGTAAAACCATGACACCTCTAGATATCCTCGAAGGCCGCATGATTGTGGAAATAGGCATGGCAGCTGTGAGACCCGCGGAATTCATCATCCTCAGGTTCTCCCACAAAATGGCTGAATCATAGAGAGATTGTTAAGGGAGTAATTGGAACGCAACGCACCTCGGCAGCACCTAAAGGAGAACGACATGGCGCAAGAATATCCATTGCCACGATTTCATTTTCAAGTTGATTGGGGCGGGGCAAAGATCAGTTTCACAGAAGTGACCGGCCTTGTCATGGAAAGGGAGAAAATCGAGTACCGGCACAGCGACAGCAAGGACTTCAACAAGATCGCCATGCCAGGATTGGTAAAGAACAACAACTTCACTTTGAAACGCGGCAAATTCGAGCGCGATTTCGATTTCAACACCTGGCTGGATGAAATTGCCAACGAGCGGATCCAGAACCGGCGTGATGTCACCATCAGACTCTTGAACGAAAAGCATGAGCCGGTAGCAGCATGGACCGCAACCAGATGTTTCCCGGTTAAAGTCACGGCCCCTGATCTGAAATCGGACGCCAACGAGGCCGCTGTTGAGGCAATCGAAGTGAGCCATGAGGGGCTGAAGTTGATGAAGATTTAGCATCGATCTCCGCATCCGACAATTCACATATCACCGTAGGATGCCGGTGAACGAAGTGAACCGCATCATTTAAAGCGATGCGGTTCGTGCCTCACCGCATCCTACGAATCTCTTCGCCAAGGCTTGCGCGCCGAAGCGCTTCAGCCCGCGCCTTTGAGGTAATGGCTTACAGGTTTAACGGGACTCATCATGAGCGAATACTACCCACCATGGGGATTCTACTACAGGGTCGAGTTCAGCATCAGCAAGAACAAGGATGACGTGCGCTTTCAATCCGTGTCCGGGCTGTCGGTGGAATACGATGTGGAAGAGTACAAGGAAGGGGGCGAAAACCGGTTCACACACAAACTTCCGGTGCGTACCAAGTACAGTGATCTCGTGCTGAGGCGCGGCATGCTGACAGGCTCTGACGTTATCCAGTGGTGCCTGAAAGCCTTCCGGGATCGTGAGTTTGTGCCGGCAGACGTCAACGTTATTCTGATGAATGAAAAGAGTGAACCGCTGCGCAGCTGGAAGGTGGCCCACGCCATCCCCAAAAAATGGGTGGTGAGCGACCTCAATGCCAACGAGAACGCCGTGGTGATCGAGACGCTTGAGCTTTCCTATAGGTATTTCACGATCCAGGATTAGCGCTACTTCGGAGACAAATCCCCCTCAACCCCCCAACCCGCCAACCCCCCTTTTTCAAAGGGGGAGTGTGTCGATCATCATGGAACTTACCGATGCCCATCGAGATTAAAGAACTTCATATCCGTGTCGCGGTCAACGTCTCTCCAACCAGCGCACCGTCGGCAGTAGCCGGGCCTGGTAGATCGGGCGGTGCCGATGCCAAAGATGACATAGTAGCCGAATGCGTGGAACAGGTATTACAGATCCTTCAAAACAAAATGGAGCGCTGATGCCTGCCAATGGAAATCTGGAAAAAATGCTGATTCTGGCCTTTGAGACCTCGGAGCAGGCGGAAAAGGGGGGCAAAACTGAGGCGAAGCGGAGCTTTGATGCGTTCATCAATCCTGAAAGTTACACGCTCGAATACAAGGTGAAAACCTCGGAAGCTCAGGGGCACGGCACGAGCGGCGCGCAGTCAAAGTTTCAATACACCATGCCGGAAGAACTTACTTTTGAGTTCCTGTTCGACAATACAGGCATCATCGACGGTGTCGCCAAAGAGGACGGCGTATTTGACGATGTGGACCGCTTTCGGAAACTGTTGACCGAATATCAGGGCAAAACCCACGAACCGTACCACCTCAAGCTGATCTGGGGCAACCTGGTCTTCAAGGGAAGGGCCATCGAACTCGGCATCACGCACAAACTGTTCAATCCGGATGGGCAACCGATACGCAGCGTCGCCAAGGTCAAGTTCAAGGGGAGCATCGAAGAGGTAAAGCGAATACTGAAGGAAGACAGGCAATCGGCTGACCTGACACACCTGCGCAAAGTAAAGGCGGGGGATACCTTACCGCTCATGTGCCACCAGATATATGGCGATCCCAAGTATTACCTCAGCGTCGCAAAAGTGAATAACCTTGGAAACTTCCGGCGTCTCATTCCCGGCATGTCCGTCGTTTTCCCACCAATCGAAAAAACAGGTAAATAACCGTGAGCAACGACTCGATCATTCCGACCCCTGCGACACCTGACGTTTGTACGGTTGCCATTCTGGTGGACGGGACTGAGATCTCCGGGGAGTTCCATCTGTTATCGCTTGGTGTGACCAGGGAATTGAACAGAATTCCGACAGCTACTATTCAACTGAGGGATGGGGAAGCATCCAAGTCGACCTTTGTAGCCAGCAACAGCGATCACTTCATACCCGGCAAGAACATAGACATCCACCTCGGTTATGGTGCTGAGAAGGAATCGGTCTTTCAGGGAATCGTGGTCAAGCATGGCATCAAGGTCCGCAAAGACGGCAGCTGGCTGACGCTGGAATGTCGGGATAAAGCAGTGAAGATGAGCAGTGGCGTAAAAAGTCGCTACTTCGCGGAGAAGAAAGATAGCGACATCATGGAAGAGATCATTGGCTCGTATAAGTTGCAAAAAGATGTCAGTGCGACTAAGCCCGATCTTAAAGAGCTGACACAGTACGATTGCACCGATTGGGACTTTCTCCTATGCCGCGCGGAAGCTAACGGGCAGGTAGTGATAGTGACCGACGGGAAAGTGACGATCGCCGCGCCGGCTACCGGACAGGAGCCTGTTGTTACGGTGCGATATGGGGCGACGCTACTGGAGCTAGATGCGGAGATAGATGCCAGACGGCAAAGTAAAGGGATCAAGGCGAGTAGTTGGAATGCCACCGAGCAGGAAGTGCTGAAAGTAGATGCCAAGGAGCCGTCCAAGACCAGGAGCGGGAATATCCCACCAACTGATCTGGCCGAAGTCATGGGTGGCGGCCCCCGTGAAATGAGACATGGCGGCAAGCTGAGCCAGCCCGAGCTGCAGGCCTGGGCCGATGGTCAGCTGCTGAGAGAGCGTCTGGCCAAGGTGCGCGGCAGGGCAAAGTTCCAAGGATTTGCTGGAGTTACCCCCGGTAAGATCATCGAAATGACCGGAATAGGCGAGCGCTTTGAGGGAAAACTTTACGTTTCAGGTGTGCGGCATACCGTCGTCAATGGCAACTGGGAAACCGATGTGCAGTTTGGACTCAGCAACGAGCGTTACGCAGAGACCTATAATCTGCGCCCTTTGCCAGCTGCCGGCCTGCTCCCAGCGGTTAGCGGTCTGCAAATCGGAGTCGTCACGGCGCTGCAAAAAGACCCTGAAGGTGAAGATCGCATCAAGGTGCGACTGCCGATGGTAAGTCCCGTGGAAGAAGGTATCTGGGCGCGCATCGCCACCCTTGATGCCGGTAAGGGGCGTGGCACTTTTTTCCGTCCAGAGATCAAGGACGAAGTGGTGGTCGGGTTTTTGGGCGATGATCCGCGACATCCGGTGGTATTGGGAATGTGCCACAGCAAAGCAAAACCTGCTCCCGAGGCGGCCGAAAACCTGAACCATCGGAAGGGGTACGTGAGCCGATCGAAGCTGCGGCTTATCTTCGATGACCAAAAAAAGGTGATCCTGCTGGAAACCCCGGGCGGCAACAGAATGACTCTTTCACAGGAAGACAAGGGGATCGTTCTGTCAGACCAAAACGGCAACAAGATCACACTGGACGACAGCGGCATCAGGATCGAAAGCAGCAAGGATCTGACACTGAAGGCTGCCAAGGACATCAAGATTGAAGGCTCCAAGGTGGAGTTGAAAGCTCAAAGCACCTTCAAGGCTGCCGGAGCTGCCAGTGCAGAACTCTCCGGAGCGAGCACCACGGTAAAAGGAAGTGCGACCACGGTGATACAGGGTGGGATGGTGCGGATCAATTGAGCCCGTGACCTTATGATCTGTGGAAGGTATGAACCGTAGGTCGGGTTAGCCCGCAGGGCGTAACCCGACATGCATTTGATCCCGCCGAGAGATTCATTTGATTGCCGAAAGGCCGTCGGGTTACGCTTCGCTAACCCGACCTACGGAGTGTGCCACCATGCTTCCAGCCGCGCGCATTACAGACATGATTGTCAGCACGGCAACCTCGGGGGTGCCGACGCCGATTATCCCGCCGGGGGCACCGACTGTGCTGATCGCGGGCTTGCCGGCGGCACGCATGGGCGATAGCTGCGGGGCGGACGTCATCATAAAGGGTTCTGCAACAGTGCTGATCGGCGGCATGCCCGCTGCGAGAATGGCAGACCTCACCGCTGCCGGTGGTGCAATCTTGCCCCCTTGTGCTCTGACTGTGCTGATCGGAGGGTAGCAGCCCATGAACTTAGCCTTTCTCGGCCGCGGGTGGTCTTTCCCCCCCACATTCGACAGTAGCCTCGCCAGGGTGGAAATGCTCGAGGAGGAGGCCGATATCGCCTCCAGCCTGGAGATTCTCTTCAGCACGGCGCCGGGCGAACGGGTGATGCTGCCGCAATACGGCTGCAATCTGGATGAACTGGTTTTTGAGAGTCTCGATACGCGCATGAAAACTTTGATGGCCGACAAGGTCGAGGCTGCCATTCTCTACTATGAGCCACGTATCAATCTGGAAAGTGTGCGACTGGATGACAGTCGCGAGTTGGAAGGAGTGGTACTGATCGAAGTGATCTATCGGGTAAAAACCACCAATTCCAGATTCAACTTCGTCTACCCCTATTATAAATTGGAAGGAACCGACATTAACCTCACCACGACAGTCAACCTCTTGCCTGACACCGACTGAGATTATGAACCCTACTGACTGCACACAAAATAGAGACTCCCTCAGGCTGATCCGCGAAGGCACCAGCCAGAAGGAGCGTCTTGCCCCTGCGCTCGATCCTGCTTATGCGCCGGTTGACGAGCGCAGCGCTGCGCACCGGATGGTGTTCGCGCAGGCGTACTCTGCATTTCTGAACTATTTCGATGCCGCCAATCTCCCGGCTGGGAACTGGCAGCCGTTTTTCAGCAATGACGTGTCGGTGCAGCTCGCCGTCGCGGCGGTGCAGGATGTGGAATTGTATAAGTCGAATATCAAAGAGTACTTTGATTTCTTGAACAGCCGGAGCAATGAATCAGACGAAGAGGGACTTAAAAACAATCTGGGTTATCTCTTCAGTTCAGCGGCTACGCTTGCTAAGCAGCTGGATCTGTTGAAAGAAGGGTTGCCGACTGGACTGGCACTAAAAGGGTCCTTGCAGAACCTGATTCAGGGGCAACTGGCTCCTGCTTTCAAAAAGCTGATGCTCTATTACCGGGACGGACTGAATCCAGACCCCGCTCCTCCGCCCAACGCTCCCTATCAAAATGATGTGGCAGCGACCTTCGCTATCCTCGGTGAGCAAAAGAAATTCTCTTCCATAAAGACCGGCGGTTTATCAGTGGACTGGATTTCAGAAGACAGCGCCACTCAATGGGCGGACTATCTGGTTAACCTTGACGATCTGCTGCAGTATCCATCCACCAAAATCCATGGCAGCGGGACTGCGCTTTTTGATCGCATCAACCACATAGCGACCCACAATCTTTTTACTTCCATCTTCGACCGCCTGCTCAAAGCATATGCCCGCACCGTAGCCGAGGCGCAACTGGCACTGGAAGCTACCTTCAGTAACGACGGTCACGAGCCGCACTATGCGCTGTTCCTGGCCTACCTGCGCCTGCTGGAATATGCCCGCACCGAAGTGAACACGCTCACCGGACGGCATCTCGATTTCTATTATCGGGAAATCCTGCGCCTGAAAGAAAAGGCCGCCGTACCGGCCAAGGCGCATCTGCTGGTGGAACTGGCGAACCAGGCGCCGACGTTCCTGGTAAAAGCGGGAGAACTCTTCAAGGCAGGAAAAGACGATCTCGGTATTGAGGCCTTCTTTGCGAGTGACCGTGAATTCCCCGCCAACCAGGCGAAGGTCGCTGGGCTAAAAACGCTGTACCGGCACAAGAACAGCGGCAATGACACCCTGCCGTTCCAGGATGGGCGCCTGTTTGCGGCACCGGTCGCCAATTCGGGCGACGGCATGGGTGCGGAGCTAGTAGCCGTGGACGGATCATGGCATCCCTTTTTCAACAAGACCTACCAGGACGGGGCTCTCTCGGAAATCAAGATGCCGAAGGCTGATCTCGGCTTTGCCATAGCCTCGCATTATCTCTTTATGGCGGAAGGGAAACGGACCGTTACCGTGGCATTTACGGTCAGCAATCCCGACAAGCTGCAACTGCTCACCAACCGCAAGAACGACCTTATTTGCCTGTTTTCCGGCGAGAAGGGGTGGCAGGAAAAACCCGCTGCAATCTTCATTGCCAAGGGAGCCACCCTTGCCCTGGCAATACAACTGACCGGCGCTGATCCAGCAGTCGTGCCATATTCGGCAAAAACGCACGGCTATGATTTTCCGACTGATCTGCCGGTGTTATTGGTAAAGCTGCGGCATCTGGACAACGTTGACTATCTATACCCTTCCTTGCAAGACGTTGTGGTTGAAAAGGTCGAGCTGAAAGTGGAGGTGCAAAGGCTGAAAACCCTGGCTGTCTCCAACGACTTTGGCCCCGTTGATACTTCAAAGCCTTTCCAACCTTTCGGAGCGCAACCGGTGGCAAGCAGTGCATTAGTGATCGGTTCCAGGGAAATATTCCAAAAGACGCTCTCCAGCGCCACTGTCAATGTGCAGTGGCAGAGCGCGCCTGTGCCCTATGGCAAAGACGCGGTGAATGTAGCCACGGAGTATCTCCAGGACGGCAAGTGGCAACCATCTGGCGTCGCATCGATAGATATAGTGCCGTCCGAGCCTCCCGACATTTTCACTCCTGTTTCAGATATAACGATTTCCTTTATCTCGAAAAAACTGGGATCTTCAAAGCAGGGGAGTTACGAACAGCCGCTCGGGATTTGGCCGCCGGAGCAGTCGACCGGCACGAAACCCTTTGTCGACGCGCCGGATCTGTCTGAATCGGAACATTACAATACTTCATCCCGGCAGGGTTTCATTCGTCTGAAGCTGATGGACGACTTCGGCCAGGCTGAGTACGAACAGGCCTTGATAGATTACATAAAGAACGTCATCGACGAGGTCCCGAGCAGCGAGAACCCGAAACCTCTGCCGCCGAGCGGCCCCTTTATCAGCGAGCTGACAGTAGATTACAGTGCTACACAGACAATAGATCTGAAAAATGCCGATGAGGCAGAGCTTGAGACCTCCCGTTTCCGCTACCTTCACATCGCTCACTTTGGTTATGCCGATGAAACCGGCAAATCCGATCAGCCGAACTACTTGCTGCCTCAATTGAGACACAGAAATGAGCTCGACGAGAAGCTCCCGATAGGGACTCCTGTTGCGCATGAAGCTGAATTCTATATCGGTGTTGCCGATCTGAAGCCCCCGCAGAATCTCGCGCTGCTTTTTCAGGTGGCCGACGGCACCGCCGATCCTCTCTCCGAAAAACCCCGCCCTCATATCCACTGGAGTTATCTGCGCGACAACCGGTGGGTTCCATTTGCCAAACTCGCCGTGCAAGACGGGACCGGCGAACTGCTCAACTCGGGGATCGTTACCTTCGCTATGCCTCGCGACGCATCGGATACCAATACCCTGCTGCCGGCCGCGCTGCACTGGATTCGGGGCGCGGTAGCGTCTGAGAGCGATGCGGTCTGCAGGCTGCGCCTGGTCGCCGCGCAGGCCGTGGAGGCAACCTTCACCGATAAAGGGAACGATCCGGCATTCCCGGCCAAAGTCCTGCCGCCGGGCACCATCAGCAAGCTTGAGGAACCCGATGCCGCGGTGAAGGGGATCCTGCAACCGTTCCCGACCTTCGGCGGACGCGGCAGGGAAGCATCCACCGCTTTCTATACCCGGGTAGCCGAGCGGTTGCGCCACAAGGATCGCGCCATTGCCTTATGGGACCACGAGCGCCTGGTACTGGAGGCGTTCCCGCAGATCTATCAGGCGAGATGTCTCAATCACGTCCAGTATGAACCGAACGAAAGCGGTACCGGGATCTATCGCGAACTGGCACCGGGCCATGTCACAGTCGTCACCATTGCGAATCAGGAGTTTCATAACCTGCGCGATCCGTTCAGGCCGTACACGAGTCTGGGAATCCTGGAAGAGATCGGGAATTTCCTGAGCCGGCGGCTGTCATGCTTTGTGAGACTGCACGTGAAGAATCCGCTGTTTGAAGAAGTTATGGCCGACTTCAGGGTCCGGTTGCATGACGGCTTTGACGAGACCTTCTATGTCAACCAACTCAATGAAGCGATCTCCCGTTTCCTGTCGCCCTGGGCTTTCCCCGGAGGCGGCACTCCAACGTTCGGCGGCAAGGTCTACAAGTCCGTTCTGAGCAACTTCGTGAAAGAACAGCTCTACGTCGATTATGTGACTGACTTCCAACTCTTCCACAAGTTCCACGACGCCCTCGGCGTGCTGCAAACAGTGGAAAAGGACGAGGTGGAAGGATCTAAGGCAGTCTCCATACTTGTCTCCGCCAGGAAACATGCCATCCAAGCCCTGAACCCCGCCGAGGTGGAAGCACCCGGCGAGAAATGTCCTTGCGCCGCATGAGCCAACTACCCGTAACCATACCGAAACAGCCCGCACTGAAACCTGCCGAGGATTACTACCTCCTGCGCCGGAAAGGGATCGGCTTCGTCGAAGAGATGGGGAGCCGTCTCTGGACCGATTACAACAGCCACGACCCCGGCATCACCATCCTGGAGGCGATCTGCTATGCCATCACCGACCTCGCTTACCGCGCGGGATGGGATGTCAGGGATATTCTGGCGCCGGAAACCGCTTCGTCCGACCCTTCCCAGCCTTATCCGAACCAGGCTTTCTTTACCGCTCGGCAGATTCTGACGGTCAACCCGACCACTCCGAACGATTTTCGGCGCCTGCTGATAGATCTCGTAGGTGTGCGCAATGCCTGGGTAATCTGCAAGGAGTGCGCGTGCGATCTGGTCTATTACGCCTGGTGCGATAACGACAAGCTGCTCTTGTCCTATCAGGCGCCCGAGATTACGCCCGCGCCGCAACCGGTCTGGCCCCGCGGCCTTTACGAGATGTTGCTGGAACTGGAAAGCGATCCCGATCTGGGGGATCTGAATGACCGCAAGGTCGTGTCCCGCTCCACATTCCATGATGCCGACGGCGCCCATGCCACCATCATGGAACTGCGCTTCCCTGAGATCGGGATGTTCGACAGGGAAGGGTGGGACCTCTTTCTCGATAGCGACGACGCTTTTGCGGATGTTAACGGCACCTCCCTCAATCTCACGCTGACCCGCTTCGGCGCAACCAAGAGCTACGATCTCTTCAGCGATCCAGCTCTGGATGATGCAGGGCGCGACAGCTACCTGCGCAAGCAGTGGCGCGGCACCTTTTATCTCAGCTTTGAAATCGAACTGGTAGCGGAGGCGAAAACCATCGCTTTCGAGAATGTTACTTTGCGATTCTTCAGCGACAATGCCGCGAAAAATGCGGCGACAGCCAATGGAATCAAAGGCGTACTGGAGGAGAAGGGCGCCAACGGTTTCGTTCAGCGCTATCGGAAGAAGGCGCAGCTGCAGGTTGACGCGGTCGAGCATGCCAAAGCTGCTCTCTTGGCGCACCGTAATCTCGACGAGGATTACTGCCGCATCAACGTCGTCGGTATCGAGGAAATCGCGGTCTGCGCCGATGTCGAGGTGAAGCCGGACGCCGACATTGAGCGGGTACAGGCGCGCATCTGGTTCGAGATAGAGCAGTATCTAAACCCGCCCGTGCCGTTCTACAGCTTGCAGGAATTGATGGATGGCGGTGTCGCAGTCGAGGAGATATTCAACGGTCCGGAGCTGGAAAGCGGCTTCATCAAGGCCGAAGATCTGGAAGCGGCCGAGCTGAAATCGGTACTGCGCGCCTCTGACATCATCAATCGGCTGATGGACATCGAGGGCGTGATCGCCGTGAACCATTTGCAACTGGCCAAGTACGATGCCGAAGGGAATCTGGTCGGCGGCGCCGCCGATCCTACCTGGAGCAGCGAGGGGAATCCCATCTTCGATGCGGGGAAAACCAGCGCGTCCTGGTTGATGTACGTCGGCAAGCAGCATCAGCCGAGGCTCTATCTCAATGCGTCGCGCTTTCTGTTTTATCTCAACGGACTCCCTTTCCTGCCAAGACTGGATGAAGCGACCGACACGCTGAACCAACTGCGCGGAGAGGCGGAACGGCCCAAGCTGAAAAACGCCCGCAACGATTTGCCCATTCCGACCGGAACGTTCCGTAGCCCGGAAGATTACTTCCCGGTGCAGTACAGCTTCCCGCTGACTTACGGGATTGGACCGGAAGGACTCCCCGCTCATGCTTCCAGCCTGCGCCGGGCACAAGCCAAGCAGTTAAAGGCCTATCTCCTGGTATTCGAGCAACTGCTAGGCAACGCATTCGCACAGATAGCGCATGCAGCCGATCTGTTTTCGCTCGATCCTGCCGTAGAGCGGACCTACTTTGTCAGGGAATTCAGCAAAGCAATCATTGACGGTTATGACGAGATAGTCAGTGGCCTGGATCAATCCGCTTTAGAAGCCATGACGGAGAGCTTGCCGGAGTTCCACGAGCGGCGCAACCGTTTCCTGGACCACATCCTGGCCCGTTTCGGCGAGCAGTTCAGCGAATACGCGCTCCTGCTGACGAACTTGCAGGGGCAGCAGGTGGCGCTAGATCGATTGATCGATGACAAGATTTCTTTTCTCAAGGCCTACCCGCTGATCAGCCATGATCGGGGCAAGGCGTTTAACTACGCCGTTAACCCCTGCTCCCCCGATAACTTTTCAGGAATCAAGAAGCGGGTCAGCCTGTTCCTTGGCTACCCCGACCTTACCTTTGATTGGACCATATCCGGCGTAGCGCCGGGGCCGTTCACCATCACCCAATATCGTTTGAGGGAAACGCATGGGGACAAGATCTGGCTGGAGGGGAGCTTCAACGTTTCCGGCCCGGACGAAACAAGTATCAAGCAGAGAGCTTTCCGGGAAATAGTTGTGCGCATGATCCAGCCGGCTGCTTATGAAGTCCAACCGGAAGCCGGCAAGTTCCGTCTCACCTTTCAGGATGAAAACGGCACCGTCCTTGGGCAACATCCGGTGCTACTCCCAAACGAGGGCGAAGCTCAGGGTGTCAAAGCGGAATTGTTAGGCTGGAGCAGTAATGAGCGCGCCATTGTCGTGGAACATCTGCTGCTGCGTCCGAAATTCCCCGGCGATGCGCTCTATCCCGTCTGCACCGAGGGCGGCTGCCAAGTTTGCGGCGAGGAAGATCCATATTCTTTCCGACTGACCTTCGTGATGCCTGGCTGGACGGCGCCTTTCAACACCAACCTGGATATGCGCGGCTTTGCCGACCGTACCATCCGGGAGCAAACGCCCTCGCACCTGCTAGCCAAGATATGCTGGGTCGCCAATGACGGTTTTGTCGAGGAGGTTGGCTCGCCGGTTATTATCGAGCTGGCCGGACTGTTGATAGCCAAGGGGGTAACCGCCGGTGGAACAGCACCGGAAAGGGTCGATGCTTGCGACTGCGCCGCCGCAATCTATACCGCCTTCAACGATGTTTTCGAAGCATGGTTCGAAGACAAGACGCTGGAGTACATCCATCCCGACCTGCTGAAAAGCGAACTGGAGACGGAATTCAGTGCCAACGTGAACCCTGCCGACATTTCCTGCACGACGGTCTTGGATGCGGCTTTGTGGGACGCAATCCAGGCGCTGATGGTTGAGCATTTTCATCACATCGCGCTCTACGGCTGGCAGTTCGAACGCTTCGAAGACGCCTGGTGCAAGTGGCTTGAGGCCAATGCCTTGATCGATTGGAGCAAAGAACATTTGCAGGAGCGGGTGGAAGCTATCCTGAACAAGAATCTGATCGCGAACGCCAGCGGGAATTCAGCACCCGATGCGATCTGTAAATGTGCCGCGAGGATTGTGACAGAGAGCGGGCTGGAGTTTTACCAAATGATGAGCGCCGCTTTTAACGCGGGTACAGCTCTGGAAGATATTCCTGAATTCGCTCCTCCCGAGGTAACGCTTTGCCCTGATTTCGAATTCAAGGAAGAGGCTGCCGACCGGATACATGATCTTCTCGAAGATCGCTACAACGCCTACAAGGAAGTGTCCTACCGCCTTTGGATGGTAGTGGATCTGCTCAGCAAGTTAAGCAACAGCTACCCCCCGGCAACCTTGCATGATTTCGACGCTGGCGATGATCACAACCCGGTACGCCTGGGGAAAACGGCTTTAGGCAGTTGATAGGGGTGCTCTATCATGGAACCTACACAAGATAATTATCCGATTTTCGAGGCCAACCAGGTCCTCTCCTACTCGCATCTCAATCAGGTCTTCAACTACCTGGACGAGCAGGAGCGCCTGACACGAGCCAATCTCATTGGCATCGGCATCGTCTGTGGTCTGGAAATTCGCTTCGATCCCAGTGAGAGTCCCGCGACCATTCATCTTTCCAGAGGCTGCGGAGTCACCTCCCAGGGCTACCTCATCGTAGAGCCGAGGGATGTCTCGCTGGTGTCATATCGGCCCTACACTCTGCCGACCGAGGTGGATTACCCGCAGTTCAAGGATGCATCGGCTCTGCAGTATCAATTATGGGAGTTATTCCCGGCGGGCGAGCCGGATACCACGGCGCTGGGGACGCCGGCTGACTTCCTGAGTGACAAAGCGGTGCTGTTGTTTCTTGAACTGAAGAAGGAAGGATTGCGCAATTGCTGCGCGAATAACTGCGACGACCAGGGTTCCGCGGTAACAGCAACAGTCCGCAGGCTGCTCATTTCCCAAAGCGATCTGGATAAGATCATCGAAAAAGCGAACCAGCTCAGCCTGGAGCTCTCGGCGGAACTCCCGGACGCGCTGGCGGCCGAACTCGGACTGGAAGATATCCGTCTGCCTCGCTACGACGTGCCCAACAGCAACCCGGTCACCTCTGTCGAGGTACTAGCGGCTTTTCAAAACGTCTTTCGGGCCGACAAGCTGGCAGAGAAAACGGCTACCGTTCTGAGCGCGGCTCACCAGGCGTTCAAGCCGGTACTTACGGATATCTACCCGGATGATCCCTTTGCCAATACCTTCACCGCCAAGTTCGGCTTTCTGGACACGACGCCGGAGACGCCGGCCCAGGTACGTTTCCTTCAGTACTACTACGACCTGTTTGACGATCTATTCAAAGCCTACGACGAACTGCGTCTCAAGGGCGTCGGGCTCATGTGTGCCTGCGCGCCGCCGGATGGATTGTTTCCCCGCCATCTGATGTTGGGACTTCTGATCCCGCAAGCCAACACACCCGCGCAGAGTTACCGGCACCTTTTCCTTTCGTCTCCAGCTACAGGTCGCTGCGGAGCGTACACCACGGAGTTGAGGCAACTGTTCCAGCGTCTGGTGGAGTTGGCCGCTACTTTTAGCAACAATCCTCCCTTGCCGGAATCATCTGCGGACCAGATTCGCATCACCCCGAGCAAACTTGGGGACCTGCCGCTCTCCGACAAGGCGATCCCCTACTACTATCTGCCGGACGCCACGCCTCCCTTGAACAGTATCTGGAACGCCGAAAAAACGCGCCGCAACAGGGCAAACCAAAATCTCGGCTACCATTCGGACAGCTACACGCCGCCCGCGCCCCCCTTCGTCACCAATGCCCTGCAGTACGATCTGGAACCGTACAATTTCCTGCGCGTGGAAGGGCATCTGGGCAAGGATTACCGGGCCGTCCTGCGGACGCTGCTTTTGCTGAAAAACAGTTACCGCCTCCCCATCGAGGTCCTGGCCTTGCGCACCGGCGCCTTCGATGAACGGATGCCGGTGGATCTGAGTAAGGAGAGCTGCCGGTTTCAGGATCTGGAGACGCTCTATGACACCTTGAAAGGGCAACTATCCTGCTTCCTGTGCAAGGAGGTTCAGTATTTCTACGGCCTGCCCAATGAGGGAGGTTCCAATGTAACTGTGCCAACTGCAGCTAAGCTCCCGATGCTGGTTAAGTGTGCTCCGGGATTCATGGCCCAGCCTGGAACTCTGGGACGATTTTTCGAAGAGTGGTTCAGCACCCTTCCGGGAGGAAACCTTGCCGGCATCAATCTGAACCTCAATTTTGGTTTTGCCCGCGGATTCAACGTCCTCTTCTTTCTCATAGTTGCTATAGCGCGACTCTATGAGCAGCTTGCAGAAGATTTAAAACAGGTGAACTTTGCAGAGTTGGAGAAGCGTTATCAGGAGCTGGTTCAGTTAACGGAGGCGATTGAGAGTCAGAGAGAGCAAGCGGTGGGCAATATAGACGGAAACGCGGAACTGCTGAAATGGGAAGAGCTCGATGACCGCCTGGAGGCCATCATCTACCATTGCAGCCTTGATGCCTTCAAGGCTCTGCGGGCGGAATACGAACGCCGCATCAAGGAAGTAAAACAAAAGCAGTTCCTGAGCTTCTTTCTGCGCCAACATCCCGGCGTGCAACATAAGGCCGGAGTACCGCTGGGCGGAACCTTTGTCGTCGTCTACCACGAGAAGCCCGCTCCAGTCAGGGGGCCACGCGACCTGGTGGCAGATAGCCTGACCGATGCCATCTTCGACCGATTCACCACAAGGGCGCTTTCCGGTGCCTTAAACCGCTTGCACACCAAGACCGCCCTGTTGCTTGACCCCGACATCCGTATCATCTTCGGAGAGCTGACCGGGCAGATCCCCAAACCTCCTTTCACGGGCGCAGGCGGACTGGGCGAAGAAGCCGAAGAGATCTACGCCGAAACGGTGCAAGGATTAGCCGACGGCACTGTGATCGCGGACTTTTTCCTCCCCTATCTCTGCTGTTCCGACTGTGCACCGATCCAATATGTACTGCCGGTAGCGCCGCTGGGCGTTGCCGTGGAACTTGGCTGCACCGACCCTGAAAGCAGCACCGCCGAGGCTACGGTAACAGCCGATGGCGGCACAGCGCCCTACAGTTACCAGCTCGATGCTGAGCCCTATACGGAACTCAGGGGGAGCTTGGTGCTTCCTGTTGGATCCCACACGATCCAGGTCCGCGATAGTGCAGGATCGGAGTCGAAGCTGCAGTCGCTAGACGTCCCGAGAGCACTGGCGGTGGGGGAGGCAAGGTTCATCGACGATGCAACGGCTAACAGCTACCGGGTCAGCTTCACCGTTTCGGGAGGCATCCTTCCCTATCAGGCGGAACCCGGCAGCGTCGCAGGCAATAGATTCACCAGCGACCCGATACCAAGCGGAGAAGCGATTGCCGTGACAATTACCGACAAGGCCGGTTGTAAGGTAGCTGCGGAGTTCCAGCATACGGTGTGTGAACTACCGTGCGGCGGCCAGTCCCGGCGCTGTGCCTACCGGTTGTGGATTCAACCACCGTCTGATTCGGAACCGTACGAAATGCACCGGCAGGGGGAGATGAGGTTCCGGTTTAACGGTGAGCCCTTTGAACTTCCGGGCAATCTGCTGCAATTGGAGGCAGGGGATCTTAATAGCGATTTTGAAGGTGTGGTTGCTTCTGCGGTCAAACGGCTCAACGCAGCTATCAACAGTGCTCTAACTGCAAGATTGGGAGATTTGGGCCGGGACCGTCTGATTGTTTCTTATGAACCTGCGGCCAACGATCCATTCCGCACTCTCAAGATAGAGTATTTTGTCTGCGATACCTTCACCATTGAGTTCGACTACACGTTTGCGCAGCCTACACCAACATTCACCTTGACCATGCGGTATAGCAACGAAACGGTCACAGGCGCTGCCCCGTTCGATGGCGCCGTATTAATCAACAGGAGGTTTAACAACAAGGAGACCCGTGTGCCTGCCTTTGATTGCAGTGAGCGCAATCAATGCGACGCTACCGATTTCCGTAGACTCTGCGAAGATTTCAATCCGCAACCGTTTATCACCATTGAACCCTTGGGCGATAACCGCTTCCAGTTCACAGGAAGTGTGGTTGATACTTCCCGGCCAGTGATCGCCTGGGTTTGGGATGTGCTTAACGCTGAAAGCCCGGAGCCGTTCTATCAGGGAGAGAAAGTGGAGGTAGTAGTGCAACCACCGACCGGCGAGGTAACGCTTACGGTCATCACGGAGAAAGGGTGTTTCAGCACTGTGACCAGAGAGGTTCTGGAGCCATGACAGGCGTTATTCGACGGCAATTCCTCCACGTTCAGGTGAACGGCACGGAGTCGGATGCACTGGAATTGGAGAAAACCCTGCCGGGCCTTTGCCGGAATGGCCTCACACCGGCCATTGAGCGGGCCATGGAGCATGGCGCACCGCTGACCGGGCATCTATGCATTGACCGGCTGGAAATAGATGCCGGGACGGTGGATCTTGATAAGTTGGAGCACGATCTGTCCGAAGCAGTGGCGCAGAAGTTGGAAAAAGTTCTGAGGGCGCAGAGTTCGCCTGAAGATACGCGGTCCAGTCCCATGGCCGGCAAGTTCCAGCATAAGACAGAGCAGCGCTACATTACTGAAGCATTGGTCCACTTTTTAACAACAGGGAGCCTACCCTGGTCCTTCCGGCTGCCTAAAGAATCCTCTTTAGAGCAGGTGATGCTGAATTCCTGGCAAGAGCAGAAGAGCTTAGGGAGCATTCCCGATGCTGCGAGGGATGCTGTACTCCTTACGCTAGCCTCCTCGACGGCGCGAGCCCGGCTGACACGTCAGTTCTCGCCGCTTTTCAGGGAAACCCTGCTCTCTGTTGTATCTCCCGAAGCCAGTCAAATCATAGGGAGGGTAAAACAGGCGCTCAGCGGTGCCACCGTTCCAGCAACTTCTGAGGCGAAGTGCCTGGAACGGCAGCTTTGGGAGACGATGTTTGCCGAAGTCGCAGCGGGAAGGAACCCACGAGCGCGCCATCTTGTCAGCCGAACTTGGGCGGCGCTCCCGGATGCGGCAAAAGAAAATGCGGAACTGAAACGAGTTTTGGAGGCTTCCTGGCGCGACGTAACCGGCAATGGTAGGCCCACGGTATCCCTGACAAGGGTGGCTCAAACAATGAATGCAGTTGCAGCTGAAAGCGCCAGCGAATATGGTTCCGCTGAGTCGTTCCCTGGTGGCGATCCGGATATAGAGGAGGGTGGTGTCTATATCGAGAACGCCGGTGTCATCTTATTGCATCCTTTCTTGCCCCAACTCTTCGGAACTCTGGGCATAGCTGCGGAAGAGGAAATTCTGCAACCGGAGCGGGCTCTTGGTCTGCTGCATTTTCTTACTACCGGTCAGATGATTGCTCCGGAATACGAATTGATGCTGCCGAAGATTCTCTGCAACCTCCCGCTGGAGACGCCGGTCGATTCCGAGGTGACTTTCACAGCGGGCGAACAAGAAGAAGCTGTCGCGTTACTGGAAGCGGTTATTGACCATTGGGCAGCGTTACGCAATACCTCGCCTGACGCTTTACGTGGAACGTTTCTACTGCGGCCCGGGAAAATCTCTCTGCGCGATGGGGACTGGTTGCTGCAGGTTGAATCGAACAGTGTCGATCTCCTTCTGGAGCTGTTGCCGTGGGGCATCTCGCCCATCAAGCTGCCATGGATGGAAAAGATGCTCTGGGTGGAGTGGAGGTAGCGACCGACCATGAAATCCGGTGCGGAAAAATCATCCACAACGACCTCGCCCGCGGCAACGCAGGAGGGGAAACAACCCTTTTTCACCAAGGTGGGGGAGGGATGTTTTTTTGCGCCAGTGACAGCAACTGCCGCTCCTGCCGTGCAGATGAAGATGGAGGTGAGCAAGCCGGGCGACCGATCGGAGCAGGAAGCGGAGGATATGGCGGCGAGGGTGATGCGGATGCCGGCTCCTGCATCGCCCGCGCAAGAGGAGAAACTGCAGCGACAGGGTGATGATAAGCTGCAGAAGAGCGCGCTGCCGGAGGAGAAGATCCAGAAGGCGGCCAGCCCTGAAGAGAAGATCCAGAAGGTCGCAGGTCCTGAGGAGAAGATCCAAAAGGCGGCAGTTCCTGATGAGAAGATCCAGAAGGCTGCGAGTTCCGAGGAGATGATCAAGAAGGCGGCAAGTAGTGAGGATAAGATTCAGAAAACCGCACTGCCTGAAGAGAAGATTCGCAAAGCCGGGAAGGCGGGAGATAAAGTGCAGCGTCAAGGGAGCGAGGCTGCACCTGCAGTCAGCAGGGAGATGCAATCTGCTATTCGAGACAAGGCCATCGGTGGCCAACCGCTTCCCAGCGAAGTACGCAACTATATGGAGCCGCGCTTTGCAGCGGACTTCAGCAAGGTGCGGGTACATAACGACTCCGAATCCGCCGGCCTCAGTGATCAATTAAGGGCGCGAGCCTTTACCTACCAGAATCACATCTTCTTCTCCAAAGATCAGTACAAGCCCGGCACCGACGACGGGAAAACGCTCCTGGCTCATGAACTGAGCCATACCTTGCAGCAGAGCAGCGCCGTGCGAAAGGCCGGAGCATCCGCTGGCGAAAAACGCGACGAGGTGATCAGTAAAGCTCCTAAAAAGGCCGTCGCTGCTAAACCGGCTGTATTAAGCTCCGAAGTGGTCGATCTCTCCACCGGTGTCTTCAATCCCTCCGAAAAAGTAAAAGAAGAAATTGCGGCACAAAAATACAAAGGTTTGGATGTACGCGTCATTGTTAAAGGAGTGACCGGTGAAGGGCTGGTCAAAATCAAGGTCGATCCCAAGAAGAATTACGATTCCATCGGCAAGCACGGTTCGATGCCTTTGCTGAGTCCCTGGACCCAGGAGCTGGGCGGGATGTATCTCAACTTCAGGGTGGTCAACAGCGAGATCAAGAAGGGTTTTGCGTCCTTCAAGGAAGGCGGAGGGGATCCCAACGACTGGCTGGAAACCATCAGGAAAAACTCCGCTCTCCTGGGAGGGGTGGGGCTGAAAATCCAGAACCTGCCCCGGCCGATAAATAAGTTCGAAGGGGGCAGATGGACCCTCGGGGTTAGCAAGCCGCTGAAAGTCGAAGTGGCCGGTGTGTTCGATGCGGAGTTGAACATCGCCGTTGAAAATGCCGACAAACCTAAAATCGACGCCACTGCTGAGATAAATGTCAAAGGGATCGTCAAGGGGCAACTGAAGATAGACAACAGCAAGGAAAAGCTGGCCGGGCAAGTTTCTCTGGCGGTCGAATACAAGTCTTTCAGTGGCACCGCAATCATCAAATACAATCCTGATGGAACTGTTGATATCGGTGGTAAAGCCTCCTACAACGCCGACAGGTTGTCGGGCCAGGTCGAGTTCATCGCGACTGATCTGGAGACCGCAAACCGGTTCGCCAAGGATGCCATTGCCGCAGCGGGTGGCAAGGAGAATGTCCAGGAGGCTCCTCCGCCCGGGCCGGTCCCTGCCCCGAAAACGAACCAGAAGAAACGTGCGCTTGCTGCCACTGGTCAACTGGAGTTCCATCTGACCACCTGGTTTGCCGGGACTGTTTTCGTGGTGGTGGACGGAAACGGCCACATAACGGTAATCGGAAAAATCGCCCCGCCCGGCGAGATTGAACTCTTCAAGCAAAAAGACTGGGACAAGGAAATTATCGAGTTTGAAGCCAAGGCCTACTACGGCATACCGGTAGTAGGAAACCTGAATCTCTTTGCCAATATCAGCCTGCATGCCATAGCGAAACTGGGACCCGCCAAACTCTACAAGATCGAAATCCTCGGCACCTACTCCACCGACCCCGAAATTCAGAAATTCATTCAGATATCCGGCTCCATCAATGTCTCGGCCTATGGCGGACTGAGGTTGCGTGCCGAAGGTGGTGCAGGCGTTGAAATCGCTTCGCACGACCTCAAGTTCGGCATCGGCCTGCAGGCTGATGTGGGTGTTGCGGCATATGCCGAGGCACGGCCAACCATCGGGTATCGTGATCCGGGCGTCTTTTATATCAGCGGAACTCTGGACATCGTGGCGCAGCCGATGCTTGGCCTTGGCGGGGACTTTTTCATTAAGCTGGAAACGCCCTGGTGGTCGCCGCTCTCCGATGATAAATGGACCTGGCCGCTATTTTCCAAGGAATGGCCTTTGGGGGACCCGATCGGTATCAGCGCGGCGGTGAAGGAATACGAGCTCGGTTCCAAGAAAGTCCCGGAGATTGAGCTGAAGAAGCCGGAATTCGACCCTGCCAAGATGATGACCAAGATGGTGGACGATGATCTGCCGAACAAATCAGGCAAAAAAGGGGACGGACAGGGGAGTTTCAAGGAAGACGGCACCGTGCCGAAGCATGAGGTGCCACCGAAAAAGCCGGAGCCCAAAAAAGCGGATGCCAAAGGTGCCAAGAAGGGAGCGCAGCCCAAGGGAGGGAAGTCGGGAACTCCCGATCCGAAGGCAGCAAAGGAGCAGCAAAGCGGAAAAATCTTTCAAGCTGCCTCCAAGCCGTTGGCCGCGTTAAAAGGAAAAGGACCTTTTGGTCGGGCGGAATTAAATCAGGAACTCGGCAAGATCAAGGCGCAGGTCAGCGGGATTAATTTTACTGTCCAGGCCAAGGGCGATAAATGGCTTGTCGCGCCGAAAGCGGGGGGGAGGACCGGGAAAGGGATCGAGCTCAAGGGGAAGCCACAGGAAATGGACGGTGCGCTGGATGGTGCAGTGGACAGTGCGGCGGCGGCGCTTAACTGGAGCTTCGCCAAGATGACATTTACCGAAGCGGACGGCCAGCGTCACACACTCTTCTTTGAAGGCGGCGACAACCCGCGGCTCATCATCCAAAGTGATCCCAAGGCGGCGAAAGCCTTCCTGGACTGGTACCTCAGTAAAAAGCGCAAAACGTTCAAGAAGAAACACGATGCCACCATCAAGGATATCCGGACCCACATCGACAAGGCACAGAGCCTGGCAAATTCCATCGCTGACCTCAAGAAAAAGGGGGTTGCCTGGAAAGCAAAACAGCAGGAATTGCTGCAAGTAAACGTGGAGCTGAGTGCGGCCTTGTCCAAGCTTCTGGGCGATGACCGCGCCATCGCCGATGCGATCGAGAAGTACAAGTTGGAAGGTATGACCGGCACCTATGGCTCCATTCCGAAGCCGCCGGGTGACGATTTCACCGCCGACCACCAGCCCCAGGCCGCGATACTGACGGCACTGGCAAAATTCAGATTCTTCAGCAAGGACGGCACCCTGCAGGAGCGCGCCGAAGGGCGGGCCGCTAAGGGATATGCCATCAACCTCCACAAAACCCGTCACATGGCTGGAGCCACCTACGGCACCAAGGGGAAGGATACCAAGGACAGCTTTCTCAGGCGGGTGAAGCCGGCAGTGAAGGACAAGCCTGCGGAGGAACAGCGCAGTGCGGTGATCGCCCTGGTCAAGGCTGACCTGAGTCGGGATGTGGAGGTAATGAAGTCGGTAGTAGATACGAAGTATAACAAGCCGATCTGGGAGGACGTCATGGACGCGGCAGACAACGACAAGGCCGGACAACTCCTCGTATCGGATATCAGGAACAGGATCAAGAACGGGCAGGATCAGATCGAGCACCAGGATTTGGAGTTGGACTAGTTGGCTGTTAAAAGTCCCACAGGATAAGGGCACTGCCATTTAGCAAACGATAACGCTAATCCTGGTACGTTGTACAAGCCCCCTCTCCCTTGATGGTAGGGGGATGGGGAGAGGGTGAAAAGCCGGTGTGAGCCGCACCCTCCCCCCCCCACACTACTGCTATTAAGTTAACCAGCCGGAGCTAATCTTCAGCGTGTTTTGAATAACTCTTCCTTCTAACGTAGGGGCGAACCTCGTGTTCGCCCGGGTTCAGCGAGATTCCGATGGAAATGGCGAGCAACAAATCTGGGCGAACACAAGGTTCGCCCCTACAGATATCCGCTAACTTAATGGGATCGCCGAAAGGAGCAGAAAAGTTATGAAAGACAATGCCATCGACCTGAACTCTGCCTCGAACTGGCTGCACAGTGTGGTGGCCAGCAGGCTTAAGGTGCATTTCGGGCAGGCTGAGGCTCTTGAGATCGCCCCCTTTTGTCTTCACACGGAAGACTCCTACCTGGCAAAATTCATAGCCCTCCATAGACCCACCCATGAAGAGTTTCTGGTATTAATACTTGCCCTGATGCCGCACCTGACCCCGGGTTTCCTGAGCAACATCATCGCAAGCCAGCTTCCTGAGGGGGGGAACCTACCAGAATTCGGCGGTGTCAAAGCCACAAGCCACCGCGGCATTCTTCCCACCGGAGAAACTGCGCAATTCATCATTGCGGGCGACGACCTGGAGAGACGTCTCGAAGTTCAGCGCATTCTGAGCAGCGCCCATTGGTTCGCCAGGAAGCACATCCTGTGGCTTGATACGGTACCGGAAAGTGAGCCGCCGATGAGCGGGCGGTTGATACTGGAGCCGGAACTGGTGGAGTTACTCACCATAGGAACGGTCGGCAAGCCGCGCTTCAGCACGGAGTTTCCTGCCGAACTGCTCGAAACTGAGATGGAGTGGGCGGACTTGGTGCTGCACCCCGGCACTTTGAGCCATATTCGGGAAATCGAGCACTGGATTACGCACAGCGACACGCTGCTGCAGGAATGGGGTATGAAGAAGAAGTTCAAGGCTGGTTACCGCGCCCTCTTCTACGGGCCACCCGGCACAGGAAAGACCCTGACCGCTACCTTGCTGGGCAAATATACCGGCAAGGATGTCTTTCGCATCGATCTCTCACGCGTCGTTTCTAAGTACATCGGGGAGACCGAGAAGAACCTGTCGACCCTGTTCCAGAAAGCGGAAAACAAGGAATGGATTCTGTTTTTCGATGAAGCCGATGCACTGTTCGGCAAGAGAACGGACATCCGTGACGCCCACGACAAGTACGCCAACCAGGAGATTGCCTATCTGTTGCAACGGATCGAGGGTTACAACGGGCTGGTGATACTCGCCACCAACCAGCGCGGCAGTATAGATGATGCCTTCATCCGGCGCTTTCAGACCATCGTCCATTTCCCGATGCCCCGCCCCGAGGAGCGCTACGGCATCTGGTGCAAAGCCTTTCCAGCTCAAATCGAAATAGCGAAAGAGATCGACTGGCGGCAAATAGCTGCCCGCTTCGAACTCGCCGGTGCCGGGATAATGAATGTGACCCATCACTGCGCGCTGGAAATGCTGGCGGACCAGTCGCGCTGCCTGGACGCCGAAAGGCTCGAAGCGGCTATCATGCGCGAATATGTCAAGGAAGGTAAAATCGTCTAGCTCCCCTGATTCCCCGACCTCGCCAATCATGCCCCGAAGGGGCGGATGATGGAATTTGCCACGGAGTGCAGGAACCAAACCCCGCGCTGCTCAACGCCCCCCCCCCATGAAACCCTCAGTAATAGCTTGACTATCCAGATCATCGTATATATTTTGCGATAGCCGATACCTGAGCTACGGCAACTGCCGCAGAGCTCGTTGTCGATGGTATTTTAATTGTGGCAAGTTGGCTATCAGCGTGACCGCTATGAGACTTTGCGGAGCCGTCCCGGTCGCGCCGATACACTCGGGGAAATACCTATCGCCATGTCAATGCCCTTGTCTCGCCCCATACGCCGCAGCTTTGCCTGCCTGCTGACGGTCATCTACCTGATGATCTCGTTGGGGCCGCTGGCTTCTCTTGCCTTGCACCGGGATGCGGCAAGCCCTGCCTTGGGCGGCCCATGTTCCGGAGATTGCGACATCTGCGGTTGCTCGCCGGAAAGCAGGGCCACGCGCACCTGCTGCTGCAGCCGTCAGAAACAGCAGCAGGCGAGGCTCCCGGAGGCGGGGAAGCAGAGCCTGCCGGAGTGCTGCCAGACAGAGCCGCAGGAGACGGTCATCGCCTCCTGCGGCTGCCCCTGTGGAACAGACGCATCCTTTTTGCTCATGGCGAGCAACGAAGGCAAAATCCTCCCCTGTCAATACAGCTGGCACTTCGCCACTCCGCACTCTGAAACCCTCTACCGCGAATTGCCCAGTCTCTTCACCTCGCAGTACCTGGCACCGCCCGACCCCCCTCCCAAAGTGACCTGAAATCCCCAATGACTAGGTAGCACATTTTGCTGTCGTGCAGGGAGATCTGCAGGCGTTTCGCCCCGGCTTGTCCCTGGCCCGGCAGCATTGCCACGCCCGGAGGTTTATCCAGATGACGGATCTTAGCAGATGGTGCGCCCTCTCCCTCTCCATGGCCCTGCACCTGGCAGCGGTGACAGGCCTGACTCTGTTGGCACCGGCCAGGAGCGTGCCGAGCCCGCAAGCGATAATGGTGGAGCTGGATCAGGTGACCGCGCCCGACCTGCACCGCACGGAGGCGGCCGACGCTCCGGAACGGGCAGTGAGGCTACCGGTGGCTGCTCCCGTTTCAGCTCGGCGGCGGATTGCATCCAACCTGCAACCGGGAATTGAACCGGAAAAGACGCCCCGGCCGGCCACACCGCTGGCGTCACAGCAGGCGTCACAGCAGGAAGCCCCGCAGGTCGTCCGGCAGGCCGGCGCGGAAAAAATGCCACCCGACGAGATGTCGGCCCCGGTTCGATCCGAACCGCTGCAGCCATCGGGACCGGCCAACCTTCCGGCGGAGCCGAGTCACAGCCTGATCCGGTCGCAGGGCGCAACGGAAACTGCGGCCGGTGCTGTCAGCCGACCTCGGGCAGCCGGAGCGGCCGGAAGTCCGGCACCTCTGGCCGCGTCGGAACGGCCGCCGCTGGAAACCGGGCAGCAGCGTTACCTCAAACGTCAGTTCGGCTACATTCAAGAACTGATCGCCAAGCGGTCCGTTTACCCGCCGCTGGCGCGCAGGATGAACTGGAGCGGGAAAACGGTGCTGTCATTCAGCATCCTCGAAGACGGCAGCGTCCACGGCATCAGGGTGGTACAAAGCTCCGGGCATGCCGTCCTGGACCAGAGCGCGCTGGCGACCGTGAGGCGTGCGGCCCCCTTTCCCAAACCGCCGGCACGGGCGGAGATCGTCGTGCCGATAAATTTCCGGATGGAGCCCTGAGCATTGCGGGTCCGTCCGCCCTATGAGGACATGCCACTACAATTAGAGAGAAGCACACCCGCGCCGCAAGGAGGCAGGTGGGCCGATTGAGCGGGATCCGGCTGCCTGCTGCGACCTTGACAAGCTCGCACGCCAACAGCCCGCAATTCCCGACCCGCCCGCCTCTTGACGGTTGGTCATGCTTCTCGACCAAGGAGTTATAACTATGAAAAAGATGACCCTGGTAATACCTGCGGCCGCTATTATCCTGGCCCAGGGGGTACAGGCGGAGAACCAGATGCTGGACGAGATCCTGGTTCGTGCACAGAGGCAGGAACTCAACCGGGAAAGCCTCTCGATCCGGGAAGTCCGGGAAAGCCCGGCCAAAGACATGGGGGAGGCCCTCAAGCAGGTAGGGGGCATGAGCTATGTGCGCAAGGGGGCCATAGCAAACGACCTGGTATTGCGCGGTTTGCAACGTGACAACATCAACGTGCTGGTCGACGGCGTGCGCCTGCACGGCGCCTGTCCGTCCCGCATGGATCCCCCGGCATTCCATTACGACTTCGCCGAAATCGAGCAGATCGTTGTGGTCAAGGGCCCCTACGACCTGTCCAACCCGGGAGGCCTGGGCGGGGTGATCGATGCCCAGACCAGGAAGCCCGGTCCCGGAGCCGGGATGGATCTCAATATGGGCTATGGCAGCTGGGGCAGCATCAATGGGGCCGCTACCGCCTCGTATGGCGCGGATTCCTATGACGGGCTGGTCGGGTATGCCTACAAGTCCTCCGATGTCCCGAGGTCGGGGGACGGCAAACGGCTGACCGAAATTTACCCGGCGACAAGCCCGAACCGCTACAAAAGCGGCGCAGTCGACTCGAAGGCGTACCGGATCAATACCGGCTGGGGTAAATTTGCCGTCAACCCCACGGAGAACTCCCGAAGCGAGCTGAGCTACAGTTACCAGGACGCCGGCCAGATCCTGTACCCGTACCTCAAAATGGATGCCGATTACGACAAAACCCATCGCCTGAACTGGAGCCATCGCGTGGGCAAAATTTCACCGCTGGTCCAGGACCTGAAACTGCAGGTTTACTGGGATTCCGTGCATCATCTGATGGATGACCGCTTCCGCTTCAGTTCACAGAGCTCTCCCCGCAGCTATTCCATGCAGAGCGACGCCAGGACCCGGGTCTACGGCGCGAAGCTGACGACCGATCTGGCCACCGGGCCGGGCAGCCTGAAGGGGGGCATCGACTACTACAACCGTAACTGGGATGTGGTGAACCGCAGGGCAGGGTACTTCGCCTACCGCGATCTGGCCATGATACCGGACGCCTCGCTGGACAACCTCGGCATGTTCGGCGTGTACACTTTGCCGCTGGGAGAGCAACTGCTGCTGAAAGGGGGAGTGCGCGGCGACCTGAGCCGCGCCGAAGCCGGACAGACCAATACGCAGGTGGTCTCGGGAACCAGCCGGAACTTTGCCGACCTGAGCGCGAACCTGCAATTGGGCTACAAACCGGTGGCGGGCCTCGACATTTTCGCCGGCATCGCCCGCGGCACCCGCCCGCCGGACCAGCAGGAGCTGTTTTTAGACGTGCCGCTTCCCGGAGCAGCTTCCGCGGCTTCCCCCTATTGGCACGGCAACCCGAATCTTGATTCGACGGTCAATCACCAGGCCGATATCGGCGCCAAATTTTCCACCGAGCGCTATTACGTCAACGCCTCGATCTTTTACAGCGACCTGCAGGATTACATCAATTTCCAGCAGAGCGCCGGAGGCTTTGAAAAAAGCTACCAGAACATCCATGCCACCATGTGGGGGGGCGAGATCGGGAGCCAACTCGCTCTCGACTACCATCTGTTCCTGAGAGGTTCCCTCTCGTATGTCGAAGGGAGCAACCGGAGCAGCGATCATCCCCTTTCCGAAATTCCGCCGCTTAGGGGCACCGTCTCGGTGCGCTACGACAACGGCATGATCTTCTTCGAGGCGCTGGAAAACCTGGCCCGGAAGCAGGACCGGGTTGACCCGGGAGTAAATGAAAGCGCCACTGCCGGTTGGGGTACCACCGACCTGAAAGCAGGGGTCAACTATCAGGGCGTCTCGCTCATCGTCGGTGTGGAGAACCTCTTTGACAAGTACTATGTAAGCCACCTTTCCTATGCCCGCGATCCGTTCCAAAGCGGGGTGAGAGTGCCGGAAAACGGAAGGAATATTTATCTCTCGCTGGAGTACACCCTCTGATTCGGGCCGGCCGGCCGAACAGCCGCGCCGGGAGCGTACCTGATGAGACGTTGTCATTGACATTCGATTTTTTGAATGTATATAATCACTGCTGTACCCGGGAACCTGATTAGCAACCAACCCCGCCTGTAGCGGCGTTTTATCGGAGAGGAACTCTGGCCTGACTCTAAGATCCCCGGATACCGGGTCCCCCCCTTTAGCAAAGAAGGGACAGGGGGGATTTGCCTTTGAAGTTCCTCAAGAGCGCTAATCTTCCGCGAGGGTATTCAAGAATCCCCTCTCCCGGAGGGAGAGGGAGAGTTTATGGGGCTGCGGATGATGGCACCAATCAGGTCCGGGAATAACTCAGGCAGGGCCGCAGTTTTTCCGCAACTCTTAGAGGATCGTGAACCGGGGGCCTTATGGAAATGAAGATCACCTTTCCCGGAGGGGAGAAGGTTAACGCTGAATTCGACAGACGGGTCGTCGAAACGGACCAGCCGGCGCAAGCCGGAGGGGAAGGGTCGGCACCGACTCCTTTCGATTACTTCCTCGCCTCTCTCGGGACCTGCGCCGGCATCTACGTGCTCAGTTTCTGCCGGAGCCGCCAGATTGCCACCGAGGGGTTGGAGCTTACCCAGCGCATGGAATTCGCCACGGCACAGGATGGGAAAAAGAGGCTTGCCAGGATAGCCATCGAGATCCAGCTCCCTCCGGGCTTTCCGGAGAAGTACCGTAACGCCATCGTAAAGGCCGCGGAGCTTTGCACGGTGAAAAAGGTGATCAGCGATCCTCCCGATTTCGTGATCACAGCGCGGCCTAGTTAGGCGCTGCTGCCACGCGACCTGCCCTGATTTAGATCCAGCGGCAGCGGCCGCACCATAAAAAAACCGACCTCTGCAGAGCTAACCGTTGCCGGCCGCCAGCCCTACCTTCCGGCGAGAGGGGGAGGCCGGCGGCTGCGCATTTCATACCCTAAGGGAGAAACGAGATGCAGCCTCAGTAATTGACTAACTAATCAAGGCAAAAAACCCGCCCAACATCGTCGATGTCCGTACCGGCCCGACCCCGACTGCGGAGCGTTATATCCCAGAGAAAGTACCATCTCTGTTCAATCGCTCTAAACTCTCCTCCCCCCAGCGGGGGGAGGTCGGGAGGGGGGAAGACCGAGTTTGTTTGCTGGAAGCGGGGGGCGGTCTTATTAAGCTTTCCCCCTCCCTAACCCTCCCCCTCCGGGGGAGGGGACCAGTGGCAAACTCCGAAACGCTATTCAGGTATCATCATGCAGGCGCATTGCGGAGGTGGAGAGAAGGCCGTGCGGTACCTTGGTAAGCGGCAGGATGGGGAAATACGGGCGGTGCGGATCGGATTGCGGGGCTCTTGGGGGCAGCCGGGCTACATGGTAGTAGAGCTACCTTTTGGCCCGGCGTTTTTTTTCCAGATACTCTGCCCATTGCTCCTGTATCTCTTCCGGCGCATATCGTCTGAAGAAATGTGGAAAACAGCGGGCGATGACCTTGTCGGGCCAGGAGAGGGTGGTGAGCCACCGGTTAGCAGGATCGGTGTCGTTGGGTGATTTCATAAAATTCCGATGATTTATCTTTAGGTGGTAGTCGCTTAGCTCCACCTGACTTGGTCTTAGCAGCAAAAGCGAGAACTCTTGCCACGGAGACACGGAGGTCACGGAGAAAGACTTGGAAAATATGCCGTTTTGCCTCCTCCGTGCGCTCCGTGCCTCCGTGGCAATGAATTGCTTTTCCAGGTGATTCTAGCCGAGTACCCCTCTTTTATCTTAATCAGGTCCTTCTGTTAAGCTCCTTTCAGATCATAAGCATCCCCATAAATTCCTCCACGCTCATCTTCTCTAACCTCTGCCGGTCCAGGCAGAGTGCCATTACTTTCTCGACTTCCCCGGCCGGCAAACGTTCGCCCAGATTTGCCTCACATTTCCGGATCAGCAGGGGAATGCCTTCTGCCCGACGCCGCCGGTGCCCCAGAGGAAACTCAACTGCCACCTTTCCGGAACTCCCCCCACCCTTGAAAAACAGCTCGACTGCGTTGGCGATAGAACGTTTATCGGGGTGGTGGTAGTCATAGCTGTATTGCGTATCCTCCACCACTTGCATTTTCTTGCGCAACCGGTCGATGCGCGGATCGCTGGCGACGGAGTCCGAATAGTGATCGGCGGTCAATTCTCCGAAGATCAGGCCTATGGCCACCATGTATTGCAGGCAGTGGTCGCGGTCTGCCGGGTTGTAAAGGGGGCCGCTCTTGCTGATGATCCTGATGGCGGATTCCTGGGTGGTAATAAGGACCCGCTCAAGCTCATCAAGTCTCCCCTTTGCCAGGTCATGAAGCACTATGGCGCACTCCACCGCTGTCTGCGCATGGAATTCGGCGGGAAAGGCGACCTTGAACAGGATGTTCTCCATGACGTAGCTACCGTAGGGGCGCTGAAAACGGAACCGGTCCCCGCGGAAGGAAACATCGTAGAATCCCCATTTCCCGGCAGTAAGCGCGCTGGGATAACCTGTCTCGCCCGCCATAGTCAAAAACGCCAGGCGCACGCCCCGGCTAGCAGCGTCTCCGGCCGCCCAGGCCTTGCGGCTACCGGTATTGGGGGCGTGACGATAGGTGCGCAGGCTCTGGCCATCCACCCACACCTGTGAAATGACATCGATGATCTGCTCCCTGCCGCCACCCAGCATCCGGGTTACCACCGCAGCCGTGGCGAGTTTCACCAGCACAACATGATCGAGCCCTACGCGGTTGAAGCTGTTTTCCAGCGCCATCACTCCCTGAATCTCGTATGCCTTGATCATGGCGGTCAACACGTCGCGCATAACCAGAGGTGTTTTGCCTTCCTTGCCGTTTCGCCTTGAGATGAAATCCGCCACAGCCAATATGCCGGCAAGGTTGTCGGAGGGATGGCCCCATTCTGCGGCGAGCCAGGTATCGTTGAAATCGAGCCACCGGATCAATATGCCGATATCGAAGGCAGCCTTGACCGGGTCCAGCTCAAAGCTGGTGCCGGGGACCCTGACTCCGAGCGGCACAACCGAATCGGGGACCAGAGGTCCCAAGTGCCGGGTACATTCCGGGAAACGTAGCGCCAGCATGGCGCAGCCCAGGCTGTCCATGAGGCATTGGCAGGCGGTGTCATAAGCCTCATCACTTGTTATTTCACGATCGCATAGGTAATCGGCTATCGCTACCATCTCCGGGTCCGGTAAGGGGCGGATATTTACCTCTGCCAGGGTCGTCATGCTTATCCTCCGTGCAGTCAGTCGCGGCGTCAAATTCGAACATGATTAGTGCTGATCTGCAGCTCGCACCGGTATCCCCCCTCCCCCCTTTTTACAAAGGGGGAGGTCTTATAGCTGCAGATCAGCATTCTGAGTAAGCTAATGGTAGTCCAATGGTCCCCGCCCCCGGAGGGGGAGGGTTAGGGAGGGGGACTATGCCAGTTCTTCGCCAGAAGCCGCAGTCTTCCCCCCTCCCAACCTCCCCCCGCTGGGGGGAGGAGAGTTTAGAGAGGTTGGACAGAGGCTGTACTTCTTAAACAAAACCCGCCGCAGGAGGGGGTTGGTTGCTGATCATGATTCAAGGCCGATCCTCCAGGGGGAGGTACGGCGCCGGTTCCGGCCCTTTGTATTCCGCGATCGGCCGGAACAGCCGATTTGCCGCACGCTGCTCTATCACGTGGGCAGACCATCCGGCAATGCGGGCAAAAACGAAGAGCGGGGTGAACATGTTGGTCGGTATGCCGCAGAGGTGGTAAGCGGTGGCACTGTAAAAATCGAGGTTGGGAAAGAGCTTTTTCTCGCGCCGCATCACTTGCTCGATCCGTTCGGACACCTGGTAGAGCATCGTATCGCCGCTGACTTCCGAGAGCTTTTGGGCCCATTTCTTTATGATGGGAGAACGCGGGTCCATATCCTTGTAAACCCGGTGACCGAAACCCATGATCTTTTCTTTACGCGCCAGCATCTCCAGAAGACCTTTCTCTGCCTCGTCCCCCGAACCGAAACGACTGATCAGGCGCATCGCCTCCTCATTGGCGCCGCCATGCAAGGGTCCGCGCAAGGTTCCTATGGCCGAGGTGATGGCCGAGTAGAAGTCGGACAAGGTGGAAGCGGTCACCCGGGCGGAAAAGGTCGAGGCGTTGAATTCGTGCTCAGCGTAGAGGATTAGCGAAGCATCTACAGCCAGGCGCTGCAGTTCGCCGGGCTTTTTCCCGTGCAGCAGCGCCAGGATATGCCCGGCAAGGCTATCTTCACCCGATTCGGTGTCGATACGCCTCCCGTCGACGTGATAGTGGTGCCAGTACAAAAGCATGGCAGGGAAAGAGGCCAGCAGCCGTTCCGCCACCCGTACCTGATCCGAGCTCGTTGCCTCAGGCTCGATGGCGCCGAGGGCCGAGCAACCGGTCCGGAGCACGTCCATGGGATGAGATGACGCCGGCAACTGTTCGAGCACCGTCTTGAGCCGGGCCGGAAGGTGGCGCAGTGCGATCAGTCGATTGCTGAAAATTGCCAGATTCTCCTTGCCGGGTAGGGTGCCGCGAATCAGCAGATGCGCAACTTCCTCGAAAGTCGCCTGCCCGGCCAGATCGTCTATGGAATAGCCCCGGTAAGTCAGGCCCCGTCCCTTTTTTCCTACCGTGCTGATCGCAGTTTCACCGGCCACAATACCTTCCAGTCCAGGGCTAAACGTCGCGTTCATGGTGTCTCCTCCTTTCCAAAAAGCTCGTCGAGTTTTTGTTCGTAGTTATAGTAGCCGAGGGAGTCATACAGGTCGGCGCGGTTTTGCATGATGTCAACTACGCTGCGCTGCGTCCCCTCTTTGCGGATCGTCTGGTAAACACGCAGCGCTGCCGCAGACATGGCCCGGAAGGCCGAGAGCGGATAAAGTACCAGGCTCACGCCGGCGGCGGCGAGTTCCTTAGTATTGAAAAGCGGGGTGACGCCGAACTCTGTCATGTTTGCCAGCACCGGCAGGCCGACCGCGTCTGCAAAGCGCCGGTACTGGGAAAGTTCTGTGAGCGCCTCGGGGAAAAGCATGTCCGCCCCGGCATCGCGATAGCGGCAGGCTCGCTCCAGTGCGGCATCCATCCCTTCCACTGCCACTGCGTCAGTCCGCGCCATGATGACAAAAGTGGAGTCAATCCTGCCGTCTACCGCCGCCTTGATTCGGTCCACCATCTCTTCACTGCTGACCAGCGCCTTGCCTGGCCGGTGTCCGCAGCGCTTGGCGGCAACCTGATCCTCGATATGCAGACCGGCGGCGCCGGCCCGGTTTATCTCCCGTACCGAGCGGCCTATCATGAGGCCGTGTCCCCAGCCGGTGTCCGCGTCGACCAGGAGCGGCAGCTCCGTCGAGCCGGTAACGCGCCGCACGTCCTCCAATACTTCGCTAAGGGTGGTCATTCCCAGATCGGGGAGCCCGAGGGAAGCATTTGCCACTCCGGCACCGGAAAGGTAGAGGGCGCGGAAACCGCTTTGTCGAGCCAGGAGAGCAGCGTAGGCGTTGATTACGCCGGCGATCTGCAGCGGTGTTTCCTCGCCGAGAGCTGCCCGCAGTATGCCGCCGGGAGTTTGCTTGAGGTCCATGTCCAGGTCTCCGTTTCCTATTCGCGGTGCTAAAACTCTACTCAAATTGCCGGTGAAATTGTACCATTACATACATAATATCAACGGTGCCAGATCGGAAGTATCAAATAATTAACAGGATCAGCTTCACACCAATGAGCGAAACTGAGATCAGCCACATAATATTAACAGGCGACCGCCCCACCGGCCCCTTGCACCTAGGACACTACGTCGGTTCCCTGCGGGAGCGGGAGCGGCTGCAGCATGGCAACAAGCAGTTCTGCATCATCGCCGACATGCAGGCGTTGACCGACAATGCCGGCAACCCCGAAAAGATCCGCAACAACGTGCTGGAGGTCGCCCTCGATTACCTCGCGGTAGGGCTCGATCCCAAGCTGACCACCATGTTCATTCAGTCACTGGTTCCGGAGCTGGCCGAACTCACCATGTACTATCTCAATCTTGTGGCGGTGGCGCGCCTGCAGCGCAA